>Ga0169931_10001942_pt1 | contig 34001 bp, 33 predicted proteins | sample Kivu_15m_20L_FD_129675 | JGI IMG/M metagenome (GOLD analysis project Ga0169931, IMG submission 129675) | Freshwater microbial communities from Lake Kivu, Western Province, Rwanda to study Microbial Dark Matter (Phase II) - Kivu_15m_20L... | ecosystem: Environmental > Aquatic > Freshwater > Lake...
AGAAGACCTGACTAGTTTGAATCCAGGTAGTTACTCTGTTACATTTACTGATGCTAATGGTTGCACTGGAACTGAATCCTTTGTAGTAAGTCAGCCTACTGCAATCGAAGCTATTTCGGAAATTCTTAATGCTAATTTATATCCAAATCCTGCAGGTCTAAGTACAACATTAGATGTGAAGATGCCGGCCTCAATGGATTTGAGAATAAGATTATTCAGTGCTGTAGGTCAGTTGATCGAATCTGTAGAATATACACAAGTTCAACATGTACAACATGGTTTTGACCTAGTAACGCTTCCTTCAGCTTTATATTTTGTTGAAATTAGAGTTCAGGATAAGGTTCATACAATCAAATTGGTTGTCAAAAAGGACTAACAACAAGGTCGCATATAAAAAATAAAGGAGCTTTAAGCTCCTTTATTTTTTTTGTCATATTCTTTGAAAAGTTCCTTTCTTCCATATTTTGAACATATAGGACAAGCATAGGGATTATGTCCTCGAGCCGGACAATGGGACCTTCCAAAAAAAATAATTTGAAGATGTAATTTGTTCCAGATAGTTTCAGGGAACAATTTTTTTAAATCTTTTTCTGTTTGCTCCACATTTTGAGCTTTACTTAATTTCCATCTCCATGCCAAACGATGGATATGCGTGTCTACGGGAAAAGCAGGAAATCCAAAGGCCTGAGACATGACGACAGAAGCAGTTTTGTGCCCTACACCGGGCAAATTTTCAAGATCTGTATAATTTTGAGGTACTTCTCCCTTGTGTTGATTTATGATAATCTCTGACAATTGATGAATTGCTTTAGATTTTTTTGGAGATAGTCCACAAGGTTTGATGATTTTTTCAATTGATTCTACTGTTAATTCAACCATCTTGTAAGGGTTGTCGGCTTCCTTAAATAAATATGGTGTTACCTGGTTGACCCTTTCGTCTGTACATTGTGCAGATAATAAAACAGCTATTAATAAGGTGTATGGATCCTTATGATGTAATGGAATGGGAGTTTCAGGGTAGAAATTCTCCAAAATTTGAGCGATATCAGTTGCTATTAATTTCTTACTCATAGGCATAAAAAAAACCCGAGTGTATCGGGTTGTTTGTATCTTTATCTTCCTAAATAGGATTTAAGTAATTTACTTTTCGATGTTGAGGTTCTTAATTTGTTGATCGCCTTATCTTTTATTTGTCTGACGCGTTCTCTTGTTAAACCAAAACGTTCACCAATATCCTCAAGTGACATCGGGTGTTCGTGACCAATACCAAAATAAAGTTTAATCACGTCTCTTTGTCTGTCGGTAAGGGAGAATAGAGACCTTTCAATTTCATTTCTTAAAGATTCAATATATTCAAGGCTGGCATCAGTTTTAGGTGTATTTTTATTTTCAAGAACATCTAAAAGAGAATTATCTTCACCTTCAACGAAGGGCGCATCCATAGAAACGTGTCTTGCCGCAACCCCTAATGTAGTTTCAACCTCATCAGAAGCTAAATTCAATACTTCAGCTAGTTCTTCCGCGGAAGGTTCTCTTTCAAACTCTTGTTCCAGTTTTGAAAATGCCTTATTGATTTTATTTAATGAACCAACTTTGTTCAGAGGCAGACGTACAATTCTTGACTGCTCAGCAAGTGCCTGTAAAATAGACTGTCTGATCCACCAAACAGCATAAGAGATAAATTTAAATCCTCTGGTTTCGTCAAATCTTTGAGCAGCTTTAATTAAGCCCAAATTGCCTTCGTTGATCAAGTCACTTAAAGATAAACCTTGATTTTGGTATTGTTTGGCAACAGAAACCACGAATCTGAGATTTGCTTTTGTAAGTCGCTCCAAAGAGGCCTGGTCGCCAGCTTTAATTTTTTTTGCGAGATCAACTTCCTCCTCGGGTGTCAACAGATCAACTTTTCCAATTTCCTGTAAATATTTTTCTAAAGATTGACTCTCTCTGTTTGTAATCGATTTGGTAATCTTGAGTTGTCTCATATAAAAAATAAAAGTTTAATGAATGGGCAAAGGTAATAAAAAAAAATGAAAACGAAGCATTTTAAAAAGTGGGGATAATTTTTCAATGAACGATATTTCGTTAAAAAAAAACTTTTTTTCGTTCAAAATGATTGAAATTTAAAAACTGTTTGTTATTTTTGATACACATTGAATTAAGAACGATGTTTAAATATTTCTAAATGCAACGTATTGGTGATAGAATCAGATTGTTGTGCTCTGTTTTGGAACTTTCAAAAAGAAAGTTTGCAGAGAAAGTAAATATTAAAGCATCTACTCTGAGTTCAATAGTAAATGGATCTTCTCCTTCATCTGATATTATTAGTGCGGTGGTAAGTAATTACCCTGAATTAAACGAAAGATGGCTTTTGATTGGAGAAGGCCCAATATGGAAAAAAGATCTTTGGCAAAGTTTTGGTGTAGCGGAACAAAAAGAACTGGATGCATTGAATGAGCAGATAAAAATCAAATCTGAAATTATCGAAGCTCTGAAAGGCCAGGTAAACGCTTTGGAAAGAACTGTAAGTCTCTTAGAAAAACAAATGTATCTTTTGGAAGATGAAATTTCTAAAAGAGATGAGACTAAAAAGGTTTCTTAACATATATAATATGTGTTTTTGATTGGTAAAACCAATTCAAAATCATATTATTGTATTGATCAAAGTGTTTTCTTATTGTTTTGTAAAACTGAATTGAGTAAAATGGAAAAAAATGATTTGCTGTGGGCATTAGAACAAGTTAATTTTTATGCCCAGAAATTGTCTGAATCAAAAGAAGAAATTCAAAGATTAGTTTTGATTGTCAGTGAATTGAAAGATTCTCTGCAACAATGTCAGAATGAAATCAGACAATTAGCAAAATTAACCGCTACTCAGCAGCTCTACATTGAAAAACTGGAAGAGTTATTAGATGATCCCTCCAGGATTAAACATAAAGAAACAACAATTTTAACGATTCATGGAGAATCGATAAAAGAAGATGCGTGTTAACTTTGGTCTCAATTTACAATTTGTAACTCAACAGAACGAACAGGGCGGCAAAAGGTCGCCCTGCCGTTCATGAAGATAAAGATCAGAAGTATACAAAAAGCTAACCGGATAAGTTCGAAAGAATTTATCCGGTTTTTTTTGCTTTATCTCCAATTGTTTGAGAGCTAAAAGTGGAATAAAAATTAATTTTTTAAAAAAAAGTGGGAAAAAGTGGGAAAAGGTGGGAAAAAGTTTTAGTTTAGCATACTGATTGTGTGAAACAAAACGTTTGAGAGTAGGGTGAATCAACTACATATTGTGAATTTATCAAGCTTTTAAGAGTTTTGTCAACTAAAAAGACTTACTGAATGAATCAATTTCTTGGAGAATACAATTGCAAATTAGACGAAAAAGGTCGTTTGCGTATGCCAGCACCTCTGATGAAACAGTTGGAGGGTATTGCAGAGGCAGGTTTTGTTCTCAACCGAGGATTTGAAAAATGTATTGTTCTGTATCCTAAAAATGCTTGGGGTGCTATAACTGCAGAAATTCAGAAGTTGAATCAGTATGTTAAACAAAATCGTGATTTTGTTAGATATTTTTTTAGAGGGGCAACAGAGGTTGAAATAGATGGAAGTCAGAGAATGTTGTTGCCTAAAAATTTGTCTGACTATGCGGTGATAGATAAAGATGTAGTGCTGTTTGCTTATTTTGATAGGATTGAAATTTGGTCTAAAGATGAATATGATAATCTACTTGGTGCAGAACCTAATGATTTTGCAGATCTCGCCGAAGAGGTTATGGGTAAAATTCAATTTGGATTAAATGATGGAGGGGTATCATAAACCAGTAATGCTGTCAGAGTGCCTGGAAGCTCTAGATATTAAAGAGAATGGCACTTATGTGGATGTTACTTTTGGTGGTGGGGGTCATAGTAAGGAAATATTGAAATTTTTAGGAACGCAGGGTAGGTTGTATGGATTTGATCAAGATTCCGATGCATTGCAAAATGTACCAAAAGATGAAAGATTTAAGTTGTTGCCTTACAATTTTAGTTTTTTGTCACAGGGATTGAGGTTAGAGGGTCAGAAAGCAGTGGATGGAATTTTAGCTGATTTAGGGGTTTCTTCCTTTCAGTTAGATACAGCAGAAAGAGGTTTTTCCTTTCGATTCGACGCTAAGTTGGACATGAGGATGAATCAAAGTGCTGAAATTACTGCGGCGGATATTATTGCAACCTATTCAGAGATTGAATTGCAAAAAGTTTTAGGTCTATATGGCGAAGTAAGGAACGCCAAAACGTTAGCAGCATCAATCAACAGAGCGCGTCAACAAAGAAAAATTGAAAGAGTAAGTGATTTAATGCAGGTTCTTGAACCACTGGTCATGGGAAAGGAAAACCGATACTACTCTCAAGTTTTTCAGGCTTTACGAATGGAGGTCAACAATGAATTGACGACGCTCAAAGAAATGCTCGCACAGACAACAACACTGTTGAAGAAGGGTGGTAGGTTAGTGGTCCTAACTTACCACTCTTTGGAAGACAGAGTGGTGAAAAACTGGATGAAACACGAATGTTTTGAAAACGAACCACATAAAGATGATTTTGGAAATATAATTTCTTCTTTACGTGTAATAAATAAAAAACCCATTTTGCCTACAGAGCAGGAAGTTGAAATCAACCCAAGAGCTAGGTCAGCAAAATTAAGAATTGCAGAAAAGTTGTAATTTTTATAAAACATATATGGCAGAGAATCGATTTATTGACCCAGATGAGTTTAGAGAAAATGAAGTTGAAAACAACTTCGAGAAAAAGTCTGCTAAACCAAGAACCAATCCACTGGGTGGGATTCATCTAAACGCCTACTTCTTCTTTAAGAATATACATTTTATTTTCTTCCTTACCTTCTTGGCATTTATTTATATCGCCAATTCTCATCATGCAGTTAGTGTGATTAAGGAAATTCGTAAAAATCAGGAATTATTAGAAAAAACGAGTTGGATGTCGAATGCTACAAAGTCCAAATTGATGTATGAAAGTATGCAATCACAAGTAGTTGAAAAAGTTTCTCATTTAGGCTTAAAACCAATGCATGGGAAACCAAGAAAAATTGAAGTGGATCTAAAGAAATGAGTGTAAAGAAAAATACAAATAATTTATCCGTAAACGATTCAAGAAATGATATCATGAATCGGGTTTACATTGTATTTTTTATGATTTTTTTAGGTTGTGCTGTTATTAGTTTCCGTATGGTAAGCTTGCAATTTATTGAAGGGAAAAATCTTAGGGCCAAAGCCGATAGTCTTCATTATTCACTTAGACCTGTTAAGGCAACCAGGGGTAATATTCTAGCGGATGATAGCCGTAGCTTACTGGCTACCTCCTTACCCTATTATCAGGTAAATTGGGACCTAACCCGTATTGATCAAAATACATTTATAGAAAAATTAGATAGCATTGTTTCAGGATTAATGGTTTTTCTTGAAGATGAGTACACACTGGACGAGTTACGAGAAAGAATAATTCGAGCCAAGGAATCCAAAGAAAAATATTTTTTAATTAAAAAGGGTGTGAATTATGTAGAGCTGGAAGAATTAAAAAAGTTGCCCATTTTCAGAGAGAAAAGACAAATGAAGACTGGTTTGATTGTAAAAGAATTGTCAAAGAGGCAGTATCCGTTTAAAATGTTGGCCTACAGAACCATAGGATACAACAAGTATATAGATCGGGAGGGAACTAAAGAGATGGATACGCTCAGAATTGGATTGGAAGGTTATTGGAACGAAAAGTTGTCTGGAGAAGAAGGCAAAAGGTGGATGCAGCAAATCAGCAGAGGAGTTTGGGTGCCTATTAGTGATATTTCCAAAGTTGAGCCTCAGGCAGGGAAAGATATCGTAACAACAATTAATGTGGATATTCAGGATGTAGCTGAAAATGCGCTATTGGAGACCCTTGAAAAGTTTGAGGCGGAACATGGTTGTGCCATTGTAATGGATGTAAAAACAGGTGAAATAAAAGCAATGGCCAATATTGGCTTCAACAAAGAGAGAACAAGTTTTTGGGAAGATTACAACTATGCTATTGGGGAAAATATGGAACCTGGTTCTACATTTAAAATGTTATCCATGCTGGCACTTTTAGAAGACGGCTATGTGAAATTAGAGGATACGGTCAACTTAAATAAGGGAAGGTGGAAGTTTTTTGATGCAGTAATGGAAGATGCCTCGGATCACGGTTTTGGTATGACAACACTTCAAAAAGCTTTTGAAATTTCATCAAATGTTGGGATCTCTAAAATGGTGCATAAATATTATAATTCCAATCGGAAACAACAGGAACGTTTTATAAATAAATTGAAGGAGCTGGGAGTTAATAAACCCACTGGAATTGAAATAGGGGGTGAAAAGTTACCTTTTTTGAAAACTCCTGATCGCGCAGATTGGAGTGGAATTACGGCTCCCTGGATGTCTATTGGTTATGAACTAGAAATGACTCCCATTCAAATTCTCACACTATACAATGCGGTGGCGAATCAGGGAAAAATGATGAAGCCTCAAATCGTTAAAGAAGTCAGAGCCTACGGAAAAACTGAAGAAAAATACGATCCGCTAGTAGTGAAAAATAAAATTGCCTCAAGGAAAACTTTAGAAACATTAAATTACCTTTTGACGCAAGTTGTGGAGAATGATGAGGGAACAGCACATAATATTTATACGAAACAGTATAAGATTGCCGGTAAAACGGGTACCTCCATTATCAATTGGAAATCATATCAAAAGGGGAAAGAAGCAAAAAAGTACAGGGCATCCTTTGTAGGTTATTTTCCTGCAGATAACCCCATGTATTCATGTATAGTAGTTGTGACCAATCCGCAGTCGGGAAAATCAGGGGGATCTGTAGCCGCACCTGTTTTCAAAAAGATTGCGGATTTTTGTTATGCCTCTACTATCGAAGCGCATCCAGCAATTAATAAAGACAAATTTGTTTATACAGATGCTACTTTACCCGCTGCGCAAGCAGGATTTAAAAAAGATGTAAAACAATTACTGGCGCATTTGAAAATGCCCTTTGTGGATAATTCAGACTCTGAATGGTCAGTTGGAATGGTTGATCATGATACCATTACACTCATGTCTAGGTCAATAAAAGATGATGTAGTTCCAAATGTCGTTGGGCTAGGTTTACGGGAAGCTTTGTATTTACTGGAAAATAGAAGGTTGAGAGTTATGGTATTAAACAAGGGAAAAGTAATTAGTCAATCGATACCAGCAGGAACCAAAATAAAATCTTCTAGAACAATAACCCTCGTGTTAAAATGAAATTAAGAGATCTGTTGAACAATATAAGGTACAAGACTCATGGAAATTCCGATTTATTGGAATCAGAGGTTTTGTCTTTAAGTTCAGACTCGAGAAATTTTGAGATGGGAACCTTATTCTTTGCCTTAAAAGGGGTAAGTTTAAATGGACACGATTTTATTCATTCCCTGGAAAATCAGGGTGTTGTCATGTTCCTCGGTACAGAGTTGGTTCAACTGAATCAAGGTGGAATTTATATTCAGGTAGAAGATGCTAAAAAAGCTTTAGGGATTATATCATCTCGATTCTACGATGATCCTTCCCATCAATTAAAAGTGGTAGGTGTAACAGGAACTAATGGTAAAACTACCATTGCCACTTTGCTTTTTCAACTTTTTAAATCCTTTGGATACAAAACGGGGTTGATCTCAACTGTAGAAAATAAAATCAACGACATTGTAATCCCTGCGACACATACGACACCTGATGCCATCAGTTTACATGCATTACTTGCCAGTATGAGGGACCATTGCTGCGAATATGTTTTTATGGAAATTAGTTCACATGCCATTGATCAGGATCGAATTTATGGATTAAAAATTGAAGGTGCTATTTTTTCCAATATTAGTCATGATCATCTGGACTATCACGGTAATTTTCAAAATTATATATACGCCAAGAAAAAACTTTTTGATCAACTGGGTTCCAAATCCTTTGCACTAGTCAATATGGATGATAAGCGGGGACCCATCATGATTCAGAATACAGAAGCACATGTATATAAATATGGTTTGTATTCAGATGTTGATTATAAAGGTAAGATCATAGAAAATACAATGGAGGGTCTTTGCTTAGAAATCAATCAGACTGAGTTGAACAGTAGACTGGTAGGTGATTTTAATGCGTATAATTTACTGGCAGTTTATGGTACTGCGCTATTACTAGGAGAAGATAAAATGGATGTTTTAGAGCATATGAGTTTGCTTGTGGCTGCGGAAGGTAGATTTGATCGAATTTATGATGAATTAACCGGCATTCATGCTATAGTTGATTATGCACATACTCCAGATGCATTGGATAAGGTTTTGGAAACAGTTAACAAAATGAGACAGGGTTCAACTAAAATTATTACTGTTTTTGGTTGCGGAGGTAATAGGGATAAGGCGAAAAGACCGGAGATGGGAAGATTAGCAGTAAAATGGAGTGATCGGGTGATTATCACTTCTGATAATCCCAGAAATGAAAATCCTATGGAAATTTTAAAAGAAATAGAAACAGGGATTGATGCAAAGGATAAACATAAGGTTTTTTTGATTGAAGACAGGAGGCAGGCCATTCGCATTTCAATTCAATGGGCCTCAAAGGGAGATATTGTTTTGGTTGCGGGGAAAGGACATGAAAAATATCAGGAGCTAGCAGGTGTAAAATATATTTTTGAAGATAGGGAAGAGATAAAATTAGCTTTGGAAGAATTGAAAAACAACTAAGAATGCTTTATCATTTATTTGATTTTTTAGATACTCAATACGATCTGCCAGGGGCGGGTCTATTTAAGTATATAACCTTCAGGGCTGCTTTGGCTGTAGTGATTTCATTGGTTATCACTATTGTTTTAGGATTTAGGATTATTACTATTATCAAAAATCGCCAGATGCTGGAAAAGCAAAGAGCTTTGGGTCTTCCCGGTGAAGAATTGAAAGCGAAAACACCAACTATGGGTGGCTTATTAATTCATTTAGCTATCATATTGCCCTGTCTTTTACTTTGTGATTTAACCAATATTTACATTCAGCTTATGCTACTCTCCACAGTATGGATGGGTTCCATTGGCTTTTTAGATGATTATTTAAAATTAACGAAGGGTAAGGAGGGTTTAAAAGGAGGTTATAAGGTTTTAGGTCAGGTCGTACTGGGCTTGATAGTCGGATTGGTTATGTTATACCATCCACAGGTTGTAGTTAGGGTAGATAAGTCGCAATTGGACTTGACCCGGCATAATATAGTAGATACAGTACAGGTAGCAATAGCTAATACAAGCGAGGTAAAAGAAATGTATTATGTAAAATCTACTATGACAAATGTTCCGTTTTTGAAGGGCAATGCTTTTGACTATCAATATTTATTATGGTTTTTAGGTGAAAATGCCATGATATGGGTTTGGATTATATTTATTCCCATTGTAATTTTTATAGTAACAGCGGTGTCAAATGCAGCCAATTTAACGGATGGCATTGACGGACTAGCTGCAGGCGTTTCTGCTATTATTGGGGCCACCTTAGGGTTGCTTGCCTATATCTCTGGTAATACGCTTTTATCTGAATATTTAGGCGTATTGTATGTTCCCTATGTAGGAGAATTGGCCATTTTTACTTCGTCTTTTTTAGGCGCTTGTATTGGATTTTTATGGTATAATGCTCATCCGGCACAAGTATTTATGGGAGATACGGGAAGCCTGGCGCTCGGAGGAATTATCGCAGCTTTAGCTATCATTATCAGGAAGGAATTATTAATTCCCTTACTCTGTGGAATTTTTCTTGCAGAAAATCTATCAGTTGTTTTACAAGTAAGTTATTTCAAATACACGAAGAAGAAATATGGAGAAGGACGACGTATACTTTTAATGAGTCCTCTGCATCATCATTTTCAAAAACTGGGATGGCATGAATCGAAAATTGTAACAAGGTTTTGGATTCTGGGAATATTTTTAGCTGTATTAACCATTATAACTCTGAAAATCAGATAATTCTTTATGAGTAAAGGGAAAATGAATATAGAAGGGAAAAAAGTACTCATTTTAGGTGCCGGCGAAAGTGGCAGTGGCGCAGCTGTATTAGCCAAAATCAAAGGAGCAGAGGTTTTCGTATCAGATGCTGGGCTTATCAAAGATTCATATAAAAGCCTGCTGACTCAGTATGATATCCCCTTCGAGGAGCAAGGTCACCAGAACTTGAATTTTATGAAAGAGGCTGATTTGGTGATAAAAAGTCCTGGAATTACGGAGAAAGCGACCATCATGCAAGAATTGGTAGCAATTGAAAAACGGATTGTAGATGAAATCGAATTTGCATGGCATTTTACCAATGGAAAATGTATTGCAATCACAGGGAGTAATGGAAAAACCACAACTACAAGGCTAGTGTATCATATTTTAAAAGAAGCAGGATTTGATGTTGGTTTAGCCGGGAACATTGGCTCAAGTTTTGCTTTGCAGGTGGCCTTGGCAGATCGGGATTATTATGCTTTGGAAGTGAGCAGTTTTCAACTTGATCGTTGTTTTCAATTTAGCCCGGAAATTGCAATTATCACAAATATTACTGCTGATCACCTCGATCGTTATCAATACCAGATGGATTATTATATTTCATCCAAATTAAGAATTGCACAGTGTTTAGATCAGCAACATTTTTTAATTTTCAATGCTGATGATGAAAATATAAGAAGAGGTTTTGATTTGAATTCAAATGAGAGAAGCTATCAGAGGTTAGGAATTTCTATGGCGGCCCTTGCTGATACTAAATCTGGGCTTTTGAGAGTACAGGATAGTAATTTTGAAATGCCTTTGGATCAACTTTCAATTCAAGGTTGGCACAATAGGTTCAATATTTCCTGTGCAGTGAAAGCAGCACAGATATTAGGAATTTCGAATGAAAAAATTTCTCATTCCCTGACTTCTTTCATTAATGAATCTCATCGTTTGGAGTGGGTTAAATCTGTAGACGGGGTAGACTATATAAATGATTCTAAAGCCACCAATGTAGATGCGGTTTTTTATGCTTTGGAAGCCATGACTAAAAAAGTTGTTTGGATTGTAGGAGGTGTAGATAAGGGAAATGATTATCGACAGATAGAAAATTTAGTTCAGAATAAAGTACAAACCATTATTTGTTTGGGGATTGACAACAAGCCCTTAATCGAATTTTTTGGCAATATGGGTATTCCCATGATCGATTGTTCAAGTATGGTTGAAGCGATTAGACAGGCCAGGTTATACGCGAAACCGGGGGAAGTAGTATTGCTTTCCCCGGCCTGTGCTAGTTTTGATTTATTTCAAAACTATCAACATCGGGGAGATCAATTCAAACAGATAGTAAAAGCAATGGAACTATGTTGAGAAATAAATTACAAATGAATTTACAAGCTTCTAAAGTTTTTAGGGGTGATCAGGCTATCTGGCTTATTGTACTTTTATTGGGTATCTTCTCCATGTTGGTTGTGTACAGTTCTACAGAAAACTTAGCATCTCGCCAGGATACAAATGTTGAAATGGTACTGGTACGCCATGGGCTTTTTATGTTGATAGCTGTTGGAGTTATGATATTCTCCCATTTAATCAATTATTTAAAATATGCCAAGTTAGCTCCCTTACTTTTAGCCTTGGCCATTTTTTTGCTTTTGTATACCATGGCTTTTGGTGTTCACCTGAATGGAGCTGCCCGATGGATCCGCATACCGCTTACACCTTTCACGATTCAAACTTCTGATTTTGCCAAGGTTGCACTCTTGTTATACTTAGCAAGAACTATTTCACTTATGCAGAATAAGGCAATAAATAAGTGGGAATTGTATGGTCCGGTGATAGCCATTTGTGTTCTCATAGCTCCGTACGATCTTTCCAATGCACTTGTTTTATTTGCTACTTCAATCTTAGTTATGGTAATTGGTAAGGTAGATGTTACAGATATTCTTAAAGTAATGGGTATCGGTTTGGCAGCTTTTGCAATTTTGATTTTCCTTTCTGACTATATCACTGAAATTAGAGCTGACACGTGGGTCAGCAGATTTAAGAATTTTGTCGAGGACTCAGAGGCAGAACAAGTAATGCTCTCCAAAATGGCTGTGGCCAGAGGCGGTCTCATTGGAGTAGGACCTGGCAATGGAGTACAGTCTCATTTTTTACCCCATGCGTATTCCGACTATATCTACTGTATTATCGTAGAGGAATATGGTTTGGCTGGCGGCCTTTTCGTTCTTTTCCTTTATGTTGCTCTGGTTTATCGTTGTATTCAAATGGTAAGAAAGTCAGCGAAAACATTTGGTGCCATGTTGGCGGTAGCTCTGAGTATGGGATTAGCTTTTCAAGCATTTGCCCATATTGCTGTAAATGTAAATTTAGTACCGGCAACCGGGTTGACCCTGCCCTTTATAAGTTTGGGCGGATCTTCTCTTTTGTTTACAGGTTTATCTTTTGGAATTATATTAAGTGTAAGCAGAGGTGTTGATAAAACAACTCTGAATAAAAAGATGAATACATCAGATTCATTAGAAAATCAATTTACAAACCGGGTAGATGATACCCCTGAACCCTACGCATCATGAGAGTAATCATTAGTGGCGGAGGAACAGGAGGTCATATATTCCCCGCTATCGCCATCGCTGACGCTTTAAAAAAGCAAGTTCCACAGGCTGAAATTTTATTTGTGGGTGCAAAAGGAAGAATGGAAATGGAAAAAATTCCATTCGCAGGTTATCCTATTGAAGGTTTGTGGATCAGTGGTTTTCAGAGAAATCAAATCTTCAAAAATATTCTTTTACCTCTCAAGATTATAGTTTCACTTTTTTCCGTTTGGAGAATTATAAAAAAAATGAATCCTGATATCGTGATTGGTGTCGGAGGTTATGCCAGTGCTATGGCTGTTCAGGTGGCAATTTGGAAGGGAATTCCAGTTTTGATTCATGAACAAAATTCCTTTGCAGGAAAAACAAATCAGATCCTGTCCAAAAAAGCCAGTAAAATCTGTGTAGCTTTTGATCAGATGGATCGATTTTTCCCGAAGGAGAAAATAGTTGAAACAGGAAATCCAATTCGTACTCAAATTGAGGAGAGTAGTTTTTCTAAAGAAGAGGCAATTGCTTTTTTTAAGTTGGACCCCAATAAAAAAACTCTTTTTGTAACAGGTGGAAGCTTAGGAGCCGGTACTATCAATCGAAGCATCGCAGCAGCTGTGAATCAATTTATTTCAAATCAAATTCAAGTGATATGGCAGGTTGGTAAAATACATTATGAAGCGTTTGCCACTTTACATAATCCGATACAGGGTATTTTGGTTTTGCCTTTTGTGGAAAGAATGGATATGGCTTATGCAGCTGCCGATTTGGTCGTATCCAGAGCAGGAGCCTTGACTTTATCCGAAATTCAAGTACTTTCTAAAGCTTCTATTTTGATACCTTCTCCTAATGTAGCAGAAGATCATCAAACAGTTAATGCGAGGTCGATGACGGAAAAAGGAGCTGCTGTATTTATAAGTGATAAGGAAGCGCAAGAAAAGTTGGGTGACCGGATACTACAACTTTTGTCATCCACAGATCAGTTAAATCAATTGGGAGAAAATGCGGGTGCTTTGGCTAAAACCAGGGCTGCTGATAAAATTGCTTCCCTGGCATTGCAAATTATTAAAAATCAATCCTTATGAATATTAATGAAATAAATAGAATTGATTTTTTAGGCATCGGTGGAATCGGGATGAGTGCTATCGCCAGATATTTGAAATCCATTGGTAAGGAAGTCTATGGTTATGATAAAGTTCAAACAGAATTGACAATTGCATTGGAAAATGAGGGAATTCATGTGAGATACACTGAAGATCCAAATGTATTACCAGAAAAGATTGATCTGGTTGTAATTACTCCAGCCATACCCAAAGATCATGCAGAATGGTTGCACTATCAAAATACAGACATACCTATTTTGAAAAGAGCTGAAATATTGGGACTGATCTCAAAAGGCAGAAGAACAATAACTGTAGCTGGAACACATGGAAAAACAACAACATCCACTTTGTTGACCTATATTCTCCATTGCTCCGGAATAAAATGCAGTGCATTTCTAGGAGGTATTTCGGTTAATTTTGATTCAAATTATATTCAGGGAGATTGCGATTGGGTAGTAATGGAGGCTGATGAATACGATCGCTCTTTTTTACAATTGTATCCTGAAATTACAATTCTTACTTCTTTGGATGCCGACCATCTGGATATCTATGGTAATCATAATGAAATGATTAAGACCTACCATAAGTTTTTATCACAGGTTCAGAATAAAATCATTTTACATCAATCCATTACAGCAGATCAATATTCCGCCCAGGTATTCACCTATGGTAGTGGAGAAGGTGCAGATTTTCAGGCTGTTGGAATTGCTTCTGATTTTCCGGGTTGTAGATTTGATTTTAAGAGTGATTCCATGCAATGGGAGCAATTGAAGATATCTATGGCGGGTGAGCATAATATAGAAAATGCCACTGCGGCGATAAGTGTTGCGCTTCAATTGGGATGTTCCGAAGCAGATATTAGAACAGCTTTGTCAACATTTAAAGGAATTAAAAGAAGATTTGAATGGATATACAGTGATGCAAACTTTTCATTTATAGACGATTATGCCCATCACCCTTCCGAAATAAAAGCTGCTATATCTGCTGTGCGTTTGTTATTTCCAGAGAAAAAAATAACAGGGATATTTCAACCACATCTTTTTAGTCGAACCAAAGATTTTGCTGATGGCTTTGCTCAAGCCTTGGATAGTTTGGATCAACTGTATTTGCTTGAAATTTATCCTGCCAGAGAGATGCCAATGGAAGGTGTAAATTCTCAAATGTTATTGAATAAGATGCATGGAAAGCATAGAAGCTTACTGTCTAAATCAGAACTGATGCAAGAGTTGAAAAAAAATAAGCCGGAATTGCTTTTGAGTTTGGGCGCAGGAGATATAGGTGCCATGGTAAGTGACATTAAAGAAAAAATTTATTTAACAAAGTAAAATCTAATGATTAAGATACATCCTAAAAAAAGAAAATGGTTAATGAAGAGACTCCTTTGGGTGGGTCTTCTGCTACTCATTTTAATAATTGTATGGGGAGGTATAGAGTTGAGAAACAAGAGTCTGGTTAGTCAGTTAAAAATTGAAATCGTTCAGGATGAAGACAAGGATAAATTTGTTGGTAGTGAAGAAGTAAAGGGAATTCTTTTTAAAAATTTTGGTCATTATATCGAAGGTCAGGTTATTGAAAGAATTAATGTAAAATCAGTAGAATCGGTTTTGGAACAGGATCCCTACATCAAAGATGCAGAAGTGTATATAGATGCAAGGAATCAGGTTAATATAAAAATTGTACAGAGAAAACCATTGATAAGGGTAATGGATCTTGTAGATGAGACCTATTATCTGGATGAAGGAGGAAAAAAGATGCCCTTTACTACCAGGTACGTTTCAAGAACTTTGGTGGCATCAGGGGATATTGGAATGTACAATGATACCTTATTTCAGAAAAAAGAGGGAAGATTATATCAAGTCTTGGAATTAGCAAAAGAAATACAGAAACATCCTTTTCTCAAGGTTCAAATCGGACAGATCAATGTTGAGTATAATGGAGAAGCAATATTAGTGCCTATTCTGGGTAATCATTTAATCGAGTTTGGCTATCTCAATGAAAATGTAGCTGATAAATTGTTCAATCTTATGGTGTTTTATGAAAAGGGGTTGCCCTATGAGGGATGGGAAAAATACAAGAGTATAAGTCTGGCTTTTAAAGGCCAGGTTGTAGCGAAAAGGAAACAAGTAAAATGAAAGGTCTTTAATTATTTATAAACTGTTTTATTGGAATCATTGGGTAATTGTACCCGTACAAAAACTTTACTATTATGGAAAACAAAAATGACATTGTAGTTGCCTTAGACATCGGAACTACCAAAATTGTGGCAATGGCAGGACGCAGAGATGCCCTTGGGAAAATTGAAATTTTAGGAACTGGAAAAGTGGAATCCGTAGGTGTTTTACGCGGCGTAGTTTCTAATATCGAAAAAACTGTCCAAGCCATAAGCGCTGCAATTGCAGATGCAGAGAAAAGAGCTAAAATCAGAATCGGACTAGTTAATGTAGGCATCGCCGGGCAGCATATCAAAAGTTTGCAGCACAGGGGCATCTATACCAGAAATAATGGTCAGGATGAGATTACTCAAAAAGATATTGACAATCTGATTTCCGACATGTATAAATTAGCCTTACCTCCCGGTGATAAAATTATACATGCTATTCCTCAGGAGTACATCGTTGACAACGAACAAGGAATCATTGATCCTATCGGTATGTCGGGTGTGAGATTAGAGGCTAATTTTCACATCATCACAGGTCAAATGACAGCAATCAAGAATTTGCAAAGATGTGTTGAAAAGTCAAATCTCAGAATGTCAAGTTTAACATTGGAGCCGATTGCCTCAGCCGCAGCTGTTCTTACAGCAGAGGAAATGGAAGCCGGTATCGCTTTGGTTGATATTGGGGGTGGAACAACTGACATCGCTATTTTTCATGAAGGAATTATCAGACATACAGCTGTAATACCATTCGGGGGTAATATCATTACCAAAGATATTAAGGAAGGGTGCAGAGTGATGGCCAATCAACCAGAAAAATTAAAAATTAAATTTGGTGCAGCATTTGCCAATGAGTTGAAGGATAGCAGAACCATTACCATTCCCGGATTGAAAGGTAGACCACATAAGGAAATATCTGAGAGAAATCTGGTGCATATCATCCAAGCAAGAATGGAAGAGATTTTAGATCAAGTTTATTTCGAGATCAGAAGGTCTGGTTATGAAAGAAAATTGAGCGGAGGAATCGTACTAACAGGAGGTGGCTCATTGTTGAGATTTTTACCTGAGTTAGTTGAATTCCATACGGGAATGAGTGCCAGAGTAGGTTTGCCAACAGAACATTTGGCCAATGGATATGAAAAAGAATTGGCAAGTCCTGTATATGCCACTGCGATTGGCTTGTTGTTAAAAGGTATGGAAGATATTGAAGAGCAAAGAAACAGAGCTCAATTTGATGTAAAGGATACCAAAGAAGATGAGCAAATCATAGAGGAAAAAGTTAAATCAAAAGGTTTTCTAACTGGTTTTATCGAAAAGGCAAGAGAGTGGTTTGAAGCAGAACCCGACACTGATTTAAAATAGAATTTGTAAGATTGCTTTTCTAATATCTAAAAATACGATCCATCTGAAAGATTTTTTTTTCAGAATTGGACAATATTAATTATTTGTTATAAATTAGCAATAGTTCATAAAAGTTCTTAAAAAACGTTCTTGTTAAACCTTTTGATAAACCCTTAGATTTATTATGATATTCAACATACCAGAGAATAAATCTTCAATCATCAAAGTACTTGGAGTTGGTGGTGGAGGAAGTAATGCCGTTAATTTTATGTTTACACAGGGCATTACAGGTGTAGATTTTGCCATTTGTAATACGGATAATCAAGCCATGTCACTGAGTCCTGTTCCCGTTAAAATTCAATTGGGAATGGGGGTAACTGAAGGTCGTGGTGCCGGAAATAAACCCAATATTGGAAGAGAATGCTGCCTGGAGTCTATAGACGATGTCAAATCTTTCTTCAACGATGGTACCAAAATGATATTCGTTACAGCTGGAATGGGAGGTGGTACCGGTACTGGTGCAGCTCCGGTCATTGCCAAAGCTGCAAAAGAAATGGATATTCTAACAGTCGCTATCGTTACAATGCCTTTTTCTTTTGAAGGTAAAAGAAGAATTCAACAAGCAACCGAGGGTTTAGCGGAATTGAAGAAAAGTGTCGATACCTTAATTGTGATTTCCAATGACAAACTTCGTAAAATCTATGGAAACCTAGGCATTACGGAAGCCTTTCATCAAGCAGATAATATTTTAACAATAGCCGCTAAAGGTATTGCTGAAATTATTACAAAACCTGGTTATGTGAACATTGACTTTGAAGATGTGAACACAGTGATGAGGGATTCCGGTGTTGCTGTAATGGGTACGGCTATCGCTGATGGTGATGACAGAGCTATTAAAGCTGTGAAAGCTGCCCTTCAGTCTCCCTTACTTGAAGATAGTGATATCAAAGGGGCTAAGCATATTTTGATAAATATTACTTCAGGAACAATGGAGGCCTCAATGGATGAGATAACCACCATCACTAGTTTTGTTCAGGATGAAGCTGGCAATAATACCGATTTGATTTGGGGTAATTGCCATGATGAAACATTGGGCGATAGACTTTCTGTAACTGTCATTGCAACTGGTTTTGCCGGAGGTAAAAAAGAGATGCAGTTTAAATCTACAGATCAATTAATCGTTGAAAGAGAGGTACAAACAAATATTCAGCAACCTCAGGTTCAACACAAATCCAACCTTACAGTTAATCTGGATGATGAAGAAGATGAAAAAGAGATGAAATCTAATTCAGTGGTATTTGAATTTAAGGATGATTTTACGCAAAAGAATGAAATTATTGCTCAACCCAAATTGGCAAGAGAAAATATTGAACCCTTTGTAAAAGAAGATGTTAAGACAGAAACTACCACGAAATTGTTGGTGAATGAAAGTAGTGAAGAAAAAAGAAGAAGAGTTGGTTTAACCAAAATTGATAATCCTGAAATGATCAGTGAGTTGGAAAATCAACCCGCTTATCTTAGGAAAGGCATCAAACTAGATGAGGTAGAGCATTCCAATGAACAGAAAATTTCGAACTGGTATGTTACAGATGAAGACGAACCTGAATTAAAAGACGGGAATTCATTTCTCCATACACATTTAGATTAGAGATAATAGGAAAGGCTTAGTGAAAACTAAGCCTTTTATTTTAGATTCAAATAGGTGTTTTACCTAAGGAGTGATAGATATTTTACCTATTAGAGTAGGTATTTTGCCTATTTTTTATAAAAAAAGTATACTACCTTTTTAAAAGATATTTAATTCGTTAATTTTGTATAACTAACTAGTTTTAGTTTGGTTAATTCATGGGAATTTTGCGATGGTCTTGGGGAAGACCATCGCTTTTTTTTAGAATAAAACCTGGGTTGCACCAAAGCCGTAGCCCGAAATAAATTCGTTTTTGAAAGAGCTAATCAGTCCTCTCATTTGCATGTCCTCCAATACTTCTTCAACAGCTTTTTGGAGTATTCCCAGCCCAATACCATGAATTACAATACTTTGCTTTATATTTTGATTTCTACATTCAGATAGATGTTGTCTTAATTGTTCCAACTGAAAGGAGAGAATATTTTTTGCTTCTACTTTTCCTAGAGGATCTAATTTTTCAATATGTAAATCTATTTCAGCTTTAAAGCGAGCATGATGAACCAACTCATTGCTGGGTATTTTTTGATTTTGATTCTGGTTTTGCCTGAGATTATGCATCGTATAATTTCTCAAATCAAGATTACTGTCTCTTTTTTCTTGATGTAATGGAATAGCTATACATTCTGTATTAAAAAATCCAATCATTTTTTTCTTCTGAATCAGTTGTGATTCATTGGTTTTCCATTTATTCAACAAAGGAATTTGATTTGATTCCAGTTGAAAATTATATGATTTATTTAAGTGATTACGTGATATTTGATAAAGTATGGAAAAATCAAAGGCTTCTACTTTCGTTTTTATAGATTCAATAATTCTTTCCTCATGAAAAATCTTGAATTGGATATTTTGACATAGAGGAGAGTCATTTAAAAAAAATATTTGGTATTCCTCTGTAGGAGTAGGCAAGAAAATCAAATGCATGCCACTGTTGCAATTCCTGTGTTTTGCAAGGGGTGAAAATATGGAATTTTCTAATTTTGGACTTGGTTTTGTTGGTTCTATCTCTTGAAATGATTTTCCTTTACCGAAATATATTTCTTCTGTACTGATGTTTTTTTTGTTTTTTGCTGTGGAAACAGGGGAGAACTCAACTCCTTTAAATTGAGAAGCCAAAATGATATCCTCAGAAAAAGCTACGATTTCCTCTCCGCTGTTTAATTTTACTTTATAAGAACCGTCCAGATAATCCTTATTTATCTGACCTCTTTCTCCCGTGTAGCGAAAACGAATAGAATCTCCAATGTTCATATTTTTTTATTTCAAAATTAAGCTTTCTATTTTTTATAATCAGAGTTTTTTATCTTTAGAAATATGAATTTGAATTTTAGAAAACTTAGAAAATCAGATTTGTTGTTCTATCATCAAATCATGGGGGACAAAGAATCCATGTTTTTTATTTCTGACAAGGCCAATAGCTTGGCTGAATCAGAAAGAGAACTATACAGACTTGTAGATCGCTATAAGTTTGAAAAAAAAGAAGGTATTTGGATTTTCTTTCATAGTCATACGGATCAATTTATTGGCTTGGTTTCTCTTATTAAAAATGAGAAGGGGGAGATTGAATTAATGTATAAAGTAAACAGGCAATTTTGGGGTCAGGGTTTTGGGAAAAAATTAGCTGTTGAGGCAGTCAATTTAGCATTTGAATTAGGTATTCCAAGTCTATTTGTTCAAACGGCCATCTCTAATATTGCTTCAGTTAAAATTATAGATTCCTTATCTCCCTTGCAAATAAAAGAATTGCAAACTTTATCAGGTGTAGAGCTCTACACAGCATATCTGGATACAATTCTTATGCACTCAAAGTTTAGTGAATTTTCTACTCAGGAGAAGTCTAAACTTTATTATCTTTGAAATTGTTAACTAAAAAAACAAAAAATATGGCTTTTGAATTACCTAAATTAAATTATGCATATAATGCACTTGAACCTCATATCGACGCAAGAACGATGGAGATTCACCACAGCAAGCATCATGCTGCTTACACAAATAACCTAAATAATGCTATTGCCGGTACAGAATGGGAATCAATGTCTATCGAAGAAATATTAAGAAATATTTCCAAGGCACCGGCTGCGATTCGTAATAATGGAGGTGGTTTTTGGAACCATAATCTTTTTTGGGAAATTATGTCACCTCAGGGTGGGATGCCTGAGGGAGATTTAATGGCTGCTATTGAGAGGGATTTGGGTGGATTTGATGCATTCAAAGAAAAATTTTCAGCAGCTGCCGCTACAAGATTTGGTTCAGGTTGGGCATGGTTGTGCGTGCACAAAGGTGGTAAATTAGAAGTTTGTTCTACGCCAAATCAGGATAATCCACTCATGGATATTGATTCCAAAGGTTGTGGAGGAATGCCTATACTAGGTTTGGATGTTTGGGAACATGCCTATTATTTAAATTATCAAAATCGCAGACCTGACTACATTTCTGCTTTTTATCAGGTAATCAATTGGTCAGAGGTTGCTAAAAGATATGCAACTAACAAATAAATAAAAAAACAGGGGGTATTCACCCCCTATTTTTTTATTAGCACCGAAAATTCAATATCAATTTGTGGCATTGTCTTGGCTACAGAACAATACTTTTCAAAAGAAAGAGAGGCAGCTTTCTCTGCTTTTTTTGCATCAACCTGCCCCTCTATTATATATTTTATATTTACACGCTGAAAAGGTTTTGCTTCATCCACAACTATTCTTTCCCCTTCAATAACCGCATTGAAATGTATGATTTCCTGTTTTTGCTTTTTGAGAATATGAATTATATCAATGGCACTACAGGAAACAATTCCCATTAAAATATACTCCATTGGACTCGGCGCCTGGGCTTGCCCCTCGCTATTACTGTCGATATAGGTTTTGAGTCCCTGCTCGTTTTTTAATTCAAAAAAATAGTCTTCATTTATTTTTTCCAAAAAAATTTTCATACTTTAAATTTTTAATTTGAAGATAAAAGTATGAAAGATAAATCAAGATTCAGACACATATTAAAATCAATTACCTGGCGAATTGTTGGTACCTTGGATACCATGATTTTAGGTTGGATCATTACAGGTGACCCCGTTACAGGAGTTAAAATTGGTGGATTAGAGGTAATTACAAAGATGATTTTGTATTATTTCCACGAAAGGGCATGGATGCGTGTTCCTTTGGGATTAGAAAAAATAAATAATGATTAATTTATAACTGAGCCTGGTTGATAAGTGCAACAGTGAACAAGCTTAACAGAAACCAACCGAGAAATCCCTGCAGGATGCAAATATATCTGGCAAATCCGGTTGTTGGAATATTGCCAAATCCCAAAGTGGTAAAAGAATTCAGACTGAGTGTAAGTGCATTGAGAAAACTCATGAAAATATTCCAGGATAATAAAATGAAAGGTTTGAAATAACCCTTAGCGTTTTTCTCTATAAAATCTTTGTAATTAGAGATTAGTTTACTTTTGCTTTGTAAATCCCATTCAGAGGGGAAAAAGAAATAGAAAACGGCAAAAGCAAGAAGTATATAAAAAGATACAACCAAAGCTCTACCTGGATTGGTTCCATGTTCCGTATAGAATTTGAGAAGTCTGTTGAGTTGCCAGGCAAAAAAAGTACTAAAACTGGATGTTGTTCGATATTGATACTCTAATAGAGAAGTTTCTATATCTTTGACTTTTATGTAGGCTAGGTTCGCCATTTCTCTGTCTCCAACCATTTGAAAATAATCAAATAGTAGTTTGTTTACCCTTACATAATCTTTATAAATCGGAGAGTACTCCGGATTTGCCAATTGTTTTTGAGAAGCATTATACTTGCCTTGAATATTAAAATTAAAATAATTTAAAGATTCAAGGTCGATATTTGAATCGAATGGAATTTTAGAGAAATATAAAGATGGAATGCTTTTGTATTTATTTTTATACATCCAGAGGCGTTTACTGATATCAAAATAAAAATTAAATGAGGATAGAAAAGTATTACTATCAAAACTCAGATAATCTGCCAGAATGCTTATTCTTGAAAAACTGTCTGGTTTTTGAGCGTCTCCCCATTCACTTTGTTCAAGACTGAAATTTTTAGCCATTCGGATGTTTAATTCTAATTTTTTTATTTTGGTATTAAAAAAATTGAAAACGGAATTACCTTCTTCAGAATAGATTGATAATTCGGCAGCAATACTGTTTTTTGATTCAAAGGTGTATTTAGGTATAATTAGAAATACTTTTTTTGAAAAATTCGAGTTATTGAGTTTCAGATAGTATCTTTTTCTGTTTTTCAATAGATCATGGTTGTCCAGCGATAAATCCCAGAAAGTAAAATTACCTTTTATTTCTACAGAATCAATCAATAAAGAACCTCCAAAACTCTCATCTGAATTTCCTGACACTACATAATCACCGCTGATACTATCAAAATTACAGAAGTAAAATCCAAGATCACCCTCGATTACAGTATTTGTAATTCTTAGATCCGATTCAAAACTGCACTTGATAAAAGATATTTCTTTTGCAGAAATATTTCTTTTTCTGGAGTTATCAGTATTTCCTATATAATTTTGGAATCCGCCTTTTATGACTGATGCATTTCCATCAAAATTGTAATCACTCTGGAAACTTTCTTCTCCTTTGTTTGGTAAATCATTGTAGAAAAAAACTTCCTCTAAAATTATTTTTTCTTGATTACTGTTGTACAGTATTTCTGCCAGCTCCTTATATCCCATTTGTTTTTTCTGCGTAGTAGCTACAATCTCAGTAGAAGTTGCGGCATTTCTTCTAAAGGTCTGGGCATGGGAGTAATAAGCTAACATGATACATGTTAATAGAAGGAAATACTTATATGTTGGGTAATATTTCATAATCTTAATTGTATAGTGAATCGTTCTTTCGTAGAAAATTAGAATAAAAACTTCATATTTTGTAGTTTTGATTATCAAACCAAAATTTTTTTATTTATGAAATTATTAGCCGGAAAAGTTGCATTGATTACGGGAGGCTCCAGAGGAATAGGTGCTGCCATTGTAAGAAAATTTGCTGAGCAAGGCGCTCATGTTGCCTTTACCTATCGCTCAAATGCTGAAAGTGCACAGGTAGTAGCCCAAGAGGCAGCTTTGTTGTCAGAGGGAATCAAGGTAATGGGGTATCAATCGGATGCAGCATCTTTTGATCAGACCAAAACGCTAATAGATCAGGTTTTAACAGAGTTTGGTCAGATAGACATATTAATCAACAATGCAGGTATCACAAGAGACAACCTGTTGATGCGTATGTCTGAGGATCAATGGGATGAAGTGATTGAGACCAATTTAAAATCTCTTTTCAATTTTACCAAAAACATCATGCGTCCGATGCTTAAAGCGAAATCGGGAAGTATAATCAATATAACATCCATTGTAGGGGTTAGTGGTAATCCGGGTCAATCTAACTATGCAGCTTCCAAAGCGGGTATTGTTGGATTTACAAAATCAATGGCCTATGAAGTGGGCTCCAGGAATATCAGATGTAATGCTATTGCCCCTGGATTTATTGATACTGAAATGACGCATACACTGGACGAAAAGCTTAAGGATACGATGATTTCCAATACCGCATTGCAAAGATTCGGTCAGGCGGAAGAAATTGCCAATGCCTGTTTGTTCCTTGCTTCTGATTTATCTTCCTACATTACCGGAGAAGTACTTATGGTAACAGGAGGTATGAGATAAAAAATTATATAATGAAAATTATTCTATTGTTGGAACCTCCCTTTTGTTCCATGAGCCTTGATATTGAAGATGTTTTTTCTGTAAAAAAGTACAGTTATCTTTCACTAAGTGATTTATTCATGGCAGAAATGGGTGGGTCCTCTGCTATTTTTAAAGAAGTCAAATCACAGGAAAGTTCAGATCCTCAATTTGTTTTTAAGGCTATCGTTGAAAAATATCTTCAAAAGACGCCAAAAAATTTTCCTTCGGGATTCGTGTTGGATCCTGATTTTATAAGTGATAGAGAGGAACTGATACTTCTTTTGGAATTACTTAAAAAAATGGGGCATCAAATTAGCTATGTAATTGATATTCAAGAGTCTGAGGAAATTTGTAAAGAATATATAGATGATTTTCAAGTAGATATAGAAGAAGGTGTGGCAGAGATAAGGAATTACTTTGATGAATTTTATCCTCAGGTACTTGAAATTATTAATCAATGGCAGATCCCCACCATTACAGTTGCTCATCAGGATGAATCAAAGCCAATTATAAAAGAGATACTTCAAAAGATAGAGCAGACCGATTGATTTTTATTTTTTGAAATTATGTTTGAATTTCTGACCTGCGTTGTCAATCAGCTCTACAAAATTCTGATTGGAATTAAAATTGACGCGATCAAATTTTATAGGCGCTATTTCTCTTCCGGATCGCCCCATAATTCCGAGTTTATTTTTGTTTTTTACTAAAAAATTTCCATCGGGCATCACTGTCACATCATCATATTTTGCATCGAGCAAGACACCTTCTTTTAAACTTACGATACCCCATTTATCTTTTTTAGAAGCAAAGAAAAAATTTCCATCTTTTCTAAAGTCAAAATCTGTAAACTCTACAGGTATAAGAATTTGGTTTCTTTGATTAACAACGCCCCATTTACCTTTGGATTGAACCATAAATGTTTTATTGTCAATAAAATGTAGTTTGTCATACATGGCGGGTAAAAGTATTTGCTTTTGTCCGTTGATTAATCCCCATTTTTTTCCTTGCTTATAGCTAAACAGGTCATATTTTTGAAAGTAATTTACATCTTCATAGGCTAGATTAAAGAAGGGTTTTCCTTCAAATAAGTAATCTTTTTTTCCTCCTAAGGCTACTTTGATTTTGTAATTTTCTTCATCTATTCCAATTTCATCGTAACTAATCTCTACCAGTGTTTCTAATTTACCCAAACTATCTATTTTCAACAAGCCATATTTTTCATTTTGTTTTACCTTAAGGGTTCTTAAATAGACATAAAGGAAAGGTTTCATGTCATCGTAAAGCAAATCGATTATAGTCTTGCCATTCATGTCAACCAAGCCCCACTTTTTATTTCTCATTACAGTGAAAAATTCATTGAAATATTCAATTCTTTCAAAGCATTGCTCAGGAGCTGGCTTACAGGCATTTTGACCCTGGATCCATCTGTAAATAGACCACAGATTTGGTTCCTGACTAACCAGGGATAATTCTGGACTGATATGTTCATATAATTTTGAGAAACAAACAGGAACGATTTCCATAGCATCCAGAGAAAGAATTCCCCATTTTCCATTTTTTTTCACTTTAAAAGTCTCTCCGTCTGTCATAATTTCCTGATAGACGGGTTCCAACCAGATTGAGCCATCGACATTCAGATAACCAAATAAGCTATCTTGTTGTATGGAAATTCGCTGCGGGTTCATTTTGTATTCAAAATCAACCTTTTGATATTTTATGTCTATCCATGAACTTCTGTCTGATTTCAATAAGCCCCAAAGCTTATTTTTCTTAACCTCATAATAGCTTAGGTTAAGACCTGCACGAAATCTGTACACAATACTATCATAAGTTGTGTTTTCAAGCTGCATTGAATTTTTATCATAGAAGCCCCATGTTTTTGTTATGCTATCATCAATAGAATAATAGTTTGCATCAAAGTATATGGTATCAGGATAGCTTATACTGTCTCGGTTTTGTCCAAAAGATAGAAGGGGGACTATGCAGAAAAAAAGAAAATGACGCATATGTAATTTTTAGTAAGGTATAAATTTTGCTTTATCTGGTAAGAGATATTTCATAAAAGCAATCTCTTCAGGTCTGTTGAATTTGGTATAGGCTCTATCCGCAAGAACAAAATAACTGTTTTCATCATCAAGAATTTCTTCTTTGTTCATAACTATTTTAACTGGCGGATTGGATAGGTTTGATTTTATTTTAAACTGGTCAAAAATAGAGCAAAGTTGTTCAAATTTTTGCTCTGTACTTTTTTCTTCAAATTGATAACCTATTTTATGGCTAATGGAAACAGCCGGAGACCCTGAGTATATTTGATTGTAAAGCATATCCTTGGTTACTACAGAACCTGCTAAAGCCATTGATTTATCTTCAGCATGAATGGGAGAAACAATGCAATGACCAACAAACCACACATCATTACCAATTTTCATTTCTTTTTCAGATAAGAACCTACAACCCTCCAAAGTATCACCATATTTGATATGAGACCACAATTGAGAATGAGCGCCTACACCACAATTATTACCTATGGTCATGCCACCAATGGAGTCAACAATCGAATACTGTCCCATCCATAGGTTGTGGCCGATATGACAAGGAAGATACCCGTGAATATTGGTATTATGTTGTATTTTGCTATAGTCTCCCAAACTGAAGTCGTCGCAGATAATCTGTACATGATGACCTATATAGCAGTGGTCTCCCAGATGTATTTTTTTAGCTTTTCCTTGTAAGCCCCGAATTACAGCAGTAGGTTCTATAATCGTTCCCAAGCCGATTGAAAATTCTTCCGCTTGTATATTAGCAAAGGTCTGACTCATTCGTGTTTACTTTTTTATCTATTATAAATAGGGGACGGGATTTAACCTGCTCAAATGTTTTACCTAAATATAAACCAATGATCCCCAAAGTAGCAATGATAACACCTGATAAAAACCAAATCGAAATGACGATGCTGGCAAAACCTGGCACTTTGATACTTCCCAAACAATAGAGCGTAAAATAAAATATACCAGTGCAAAATGAAATAAAAGTTATTAATAAACCAAACAGTAAAACCAATCGTAAAGGTTTGGTTGAAAATGAAATGATAATATCAAATGCAAGTTTGATAAGCTTGTAATAGGTGTAAGAGGATTTTCCCTCAGCACGTTCATCATGTTGTACTTGGTATTCAGTTCTCTTAAAACCAACCCATTGAACCAATATGGGAAAAGCCCGTACCTGGTCTTTCATTTCCAATACAGAGGATATCACTTTTCTGGAGTAAATGCCAAAATTAGCCACAGAGCTATCTTGTTTGGTTTCTGTAAGGTAACTAAATGCCCTGTAAAAAAAGTGCGAAGAGTATTTCTTGATGATATGATCCTTTCTATGAGTTCTTTGTGCTACAACCAAATCAAATCCTTCGAGTGCTTTTTGATAAAGATGAGGAATTTCCTCAGGTCTGTCCTGTAAATCACAATCCATAACAACAATCCATTCTCCTTTGGCATCAGATAGACCAGCGCTGATAGCCTGATGCTGGCCAAAATTTCTGCTTAATTTAATGCCCTTTACCTGTGAAAATTTGGATGCGTTTTCTAAAATTTTTTCCCAGCTTTGATCTGGACTTCCATCTTCCACTAAAATAATTTCATAGCTTAGGTTCATATTTTCCAATACATGAATCAATCTTTCAACTAAATGATCGACTATGAATTCAGCCCTGAACACAGGGGATACTACAGAAAGATGAATTACTTTATTTTGCAAGGATTGTAAAATTTTATAGTATAAATGTACTAAGAATTTATAAAATTGAGATATTTAAAAGGACTAAACAAAATCACATATTGAAAACTGTTTTTCATAAGTTCAAGGACCAAATCAGTAGAATCTGGGAAAGTTCAAAAAGAGTTTCAGTAGAAATTCAACCCTATTTTGAGTCGGAAGTACATGAATTAGAAACTAAATGGGGGAAAGATTTGCATTATGGAATGAAAAAGAGTAAGCATTTTATTTTAGTAGGGTCCAGTCATTCTCTTCAATTGATTTGCCCTTCAGGTAAAATCTTATTCGAATTGGCGCATTATCAAAGAGCATTTCACTTGAATGAATCTTATTTTTTTTGTACCGATGGTAAAAGTTTGAGGAGATATGAATTAAATCAGCCTCAGGATTCATTTATTGAGACCCTTTCCTATCCCTTTGTGGACCAAATAGAGCTGAGTGAAGAGGGGTATTTGTATATGACCGATGGCAGTCTGATTTACGTTCTTGATTTTGATTTCAATGAATTAGGGAGAGTAGATCCAAAAGTAGAGTTTTGCTTTCTTCAGAAAATATCCATTAAAAAAGACGGTACTATTCTTGCTTTGGACAGAAATCATTCTCAGATAATGCTTTGGAAATCTTTTGATTCAGAAGTATGTAAAATACAAAAAATTCCTTTTGTCAGTGATTTTATTCATCATTCCTTGTTCGATATTTATATGATCTCAAATGGATATTATCTGGAAGAGCTGCAAGTTTATCAAGCAGATGCAGATCATTCGGCAAGTATCCATATTATGGAGGTCAATGGAAATAAAGGTCTGAAACAAAAAAACAGAAATAGCGATTACTGGGAGATCATGCCTCAGGTAGCAATTCATCCTTTGGGGAAGAAATTGGCACTAATAGATAATGCTGGTTTTATTCGTGTATTAGAAATTAAAAGTTCCAAAATATGGCAGTTGTGGAATGCGAACCAAACAGGAGTCGCAGTTCAACTCATGTGGTTGGATGAAAATCAGATTTTGTTTATCAATGCCAAAGAAGAATTGTTACTGGCAGATACAAAGGATTTTTCTATTGTCCGATTCTGGCAATCAAACCTCTAAGACCCATGTCAACAACAGTTTCTAATGTATTATTGGAATAATCCAGTAATCCGTTTCCATTGCTGTCTATCCATTCAAAACTTTGGTTGGTAGACAAGGACATGGTGATTATAATATCACTGGTCTCATTTCCGGTGATTACCAAATTATTATTGGCAAAAGCACCCGTAACAACACAAGAGCCGGGGGGAATGGGTGAAGTACCTGCGAGTGGATTAGGTACTGTCGTTCCAGCAGATTGACCTTGTAATACCGGTAGACCTAAAGTTTCGAAAGCCCAGAAACCCTGTGTTTTATTTTGATTGATGTTGATGCTCTGATTTTTTACTTACAGACTACCAATGTAGTTGTTAAAACCAACAAAACTGGCTACAGTACCTGGAATTGCTTGGCCATTGTAGTAGTAGGTAATATCGTAATTTTGATAGGAAAGAGAAAGTCTCACCCATTCATAAGTGCCCGCTGCGATATCTTTAAGTGGAATCTCAAGATAATTTTCTCCGGGTGTTTTTACAAGAGAACTGTCAAACCATATGGCATTTGCTCCGCCAGTTGTGGTTTCCTTTGCTCTGTAAACAACTTCCCCACTTCCTAAAGCTGTAAATCTGTCTGGGGCCAACTCTAGATAGTGCGCTGCAATTTTATTAAATCTGGGGTTTTGTGCTGCATTTCCTGCGGGAAGTGTTGCCGGTAGACCTAAATTGTTTAATCTGACTTGCGTGCTGTCAACAACTAATCTGATGATAAGTTTAGGTTCTGCAGCAGCAGCCGGTTCTTTTTCGCAAGAAAAAAAGCTAAAAATGCTCAGGAGCGTTAATAGAGATAGACTAATTTTTTTCATTTTTTTGTGGATTTATGGTTGGAATTGTATTTCTCAAATCTAAAAGCATTTTGTATTGAAACTCTGTTTCTCCTTCTTTGGCCTCAACATTGACATAAGGGATATTTTTTTGAGCACAGTAAACAGATAGTGACCCATCGTCTTTTACCTCTGTCGGATTTTGTATTAACACATTATATCCCAAATTCATCAAGTTTTCGAAATGTTCTTTTTTAAGGACATAAAAAAAATTATGAGCATTATGTTCTGGATTCACAAAAATTTCAGCTGCATTATCCTGAAAAATGGAGTCAGGAATATATTTTTCAATATGTAAGGCCGTATTGTTGTGCACCGCTATCACAAAGTTGGTGTTTTTTAACAAACTATCTGTAATAAAAGAGGATAATTTTAGTAATTCCATCTTGTTGTAACTGTTATAGGCGAAGTACATTTTAAGAGTTTGAAAACATCCAAAATCTGTGAAGATGCGGTTGGGGTCAAAAATAAATTTTTTCCCAGTTTGCGGATTGATTCCATTGAGCCATCTTTTTCCCTTGAATTTGATCTCTATAAATTTATCCTTACTTTGTCTGATTAGTTTCAAAGTGGCTTGGACGCAAGAATTTTCATTGTCATGCAGATTGATAAAAGATAAGCCAGTTGGACTTTCTGGGTTGTATACCCTAAATTTTATTTTTTCTCCAGATAATTTATAAACATATTGGGTATAAGCCAAACTGTCTTCCTGCCCAAGAAGTTGGAGAGAAAAGCAACAAAACAAAAGAAACAGACTATTGAAATTCATAGGCACCTATGTCTGGACTTAGGTCTCTGGCATTACCCAATATATCAGAAAGAATGCCTACAGAAAATCCTCTGTTTACCAGGGGAGAAATCACTGAGTCCGGGGCATAAGAGTAGCTGTCCGGATCTTTAAATCTTGGATTTTGATTTCGAATACAGTTATTTAATCCAGTCTGCAGTGTATCCAGTTTCATCAGGCAGTAATCAAACTGATAATTCCAAATAGCAGTTGAATTAAAATATTTGGACAATTCCACCTCTTCACTTTTGGTTCCATCAATGACGCAGTTAACGAACTGTGCAAAAATATCAGATAAATTAGCCCCGATTTCATTGCCATTACTATCGTAAATAATTTCAAAATCTCTCAGGCTTATACTAGCTTCGCTGTGACCAATGAAAGGATTGGTGCCATAATTGACAATAGTACTGTGTAGAAAACTATAGACCCCGCCGCGTATTGCAATCAGCCCAAATTGATTTGAATTGGCCAGAATACTATTGACTGAGCGAATGGATCCCTGTCGGGATAGGATGGATGACCGGTCTGTATTGAATATTTTAGAATTAATTAATTCCAACTTGTAGGTTGGGTGATTACTTGCCAGAGAATCTACAATGATTCCATCTACGGCATTTCTTATAATGCATCCATGAATCTGATTGTTTACACTTCCTTTACTCAGATAGATTCCCCCATGCTGAAATGGAAGTTCTTGGTAATCTTCCTCCAGTCGATGTGTTTTAAATTCTACTGGGTTATTCAAATTTCCACCTACATTGACACGTAAGGTTGAATTTTCACCAATGTAAAGAAGGGCTCTATCCCCAGGTTTCGAACTTGGTCCACCAAACATGAAAATATCTGTTCCTCCCGGAATTGTTAACACTGAATTGGAATCAAAGGCTACTACTCCGAAGAATACGTAGACTGAATCCGGATTGAGGGTTAGATTTGTATTGGTAAATCGAGTTAAAAATCCTCTTCTTCCAATAAATTTTGCATTCCAGCCATAGGCTTCCAGGACAACTTTTTGTTGATTTCCGTTAATTTCAAATAAAATGGAATCAATTCTGAGTGCATCGCCAAAATTAGGATCAACCCTTACATTAACAAAAATATAGATACTGTCACCTGCAGGAATATCCACGTCATTGCTCAGATTCGAATTTAATCCATCTATATTCAAGTGATAATCTGACTGACTTCCTCCCGCCAATCTGATCTGATTGATTCGGATCGGCTCATTGTAAGGATTGTAAACCTTAAATTTTTTTGTAGCATTTCCCATGTCTGTGAACACAGTGTCGAAGAAAACAGTATCTGTTTCAAATTGTAGCCTGACATCTGAACCTGTTTTGAAAACATCCTTTTGACAGGAATGTAAACCCAGAATTACCAATAATAGAAAGAAACTAAGGAGTATAAAAGGATGTATTTTTGATATTTTCATAATTAATACTGCATTTTGGAACCATAAGACAAATCACCTGCATCTCCAAGTCCAGGAACAATATATGATTTTGCGGTCAATTCTTCATCAATTGCAGCTACCCAAAGTTCAAGTTGAGGAAACATACGGAGTATATGGTCAACCCCGTCCTGAGCGGCGATCGCTACAACCAAATGAATTTTACTGGGTTGGCCGTGTTTTAACAATTCTGCCAGAGCAATTTCCATGGAAGCACCTGTAGCGAGCATGGGGTCACATATGATTAAGGTTTTACCTTCTAAACTGGGGCAGGAAATATAATCAAGGCTGATTTCAAAACTACCATCTTTGTGATGTCTCCTGTATGCAGACAAAAAAGCATTTTCTGCCTTATCAAATATATGCAGCATACCCTGATGCATAGGTAAACCAGCTCTTAAAATAGTTGCCAAAACAGGTTGAAATTCCAGAACTTTGACCTCCGCTTCTCCCAGAAGTGTTTCTGCTATTTGACTTTGATAGGCTAGTGTTTTACTGATCTCATAGGCCATTAAAGAAGCCATTCTCTCTAAATTTTTTCTAAAACGCATTGAATCTTTCTGAATTTCAAAATCTCTCAACTCAAACAAGTACTGGTTCATGATTGAGTTGGATTGAGAAAAAACATGAATTTTGGGTAATGACATGGTTTCGATTTTAAATAAAAAATGGTAGTTTATTTTTTTCGCTCAGTAACATAGAGGATTAATCCTTCCAAAGCCTTCCTGGCCTCATTTTCAGGAAAATTAGTTAATAATTGCATGGCCTCATTTCTGTATTGATACATCTGGTTGCGAGTGTATTCAATTCCGGGGCTGTTGATTACAAATTCTGTAATTTCTTTAATTTTCTTCGGGTCAGTATTTTCGTTTTTTATCAGCCCTATGATATGGTTTCTTTTCTTTTCATTCGTTTGCTTAAGGGCATGAATCAAGGGTAATGTCATTTTCTTTTCCTGTATATCATTTCCTTGAGGTTTTCCCGGATCTCCGTCACCAAAATCGAATAAATCATCACGAATTTGGAAGGCTATACCAATTTTTTCACCAATCAATTTCATTTGTTCAATCTGTTCAGGACGAGCTGCGGCAGAGGCGGCTCCTGCAGCACAGGCAGTTGCGATCAAGGATGCTGTTTTTTTGCGGATAATTTCAAAGTAAACAGATTCTTCTATATCCAGTCTTCTGGCTTTCTCAATTTGCAACAATTCCCCCTCACTCATTTCCTTGATGGCCTCTGAGCAAAGTTGCAGGATGGAATATGATCCTGCCTCCAAAGAAAGCAATAAACCCTTTGAAAGCATGTAATCTCCAATCAACACAGCTACTTTATTACCCCATAGGGCATTGAGGGAGAAATATCCCCTTCTTTCCATGGATTCGTCAACAACATCGTCATGAATTAATGTGGCGGTATGCACCATTTCAATAAGTGAAGCAGCATGGTAAGTTGATTCT
>Ga0169931_10001943_pt1 | contig 33989 bp, 21 predicted proteins | sample Kivu_15m_20L_FD_129675 | JGI IMG/M metagenome (GOLD analysis project Ga0169931, IMG submission 129675) | Freshwater microbial communities from Lake Kivu, Western Province, Rwanda to study Microbial Dark Matter (Phase II) - Kivu_15m_20L... | ecosystem: Environmental > Aquatic > Freshwater > Lake...
CAAACAGAAGCAAATAATGAAAGAAAAATTGAACAGAAGAAAAGATAGAAACAAAAATCTTAATTCAGAATAAAGAGAAGTCAATTTGATTCTCTAAAAATCTCTAAACACGATGCTTCCTGATTTTAATAAACCTGCGACTGGATAAACTTAGAAGCCAATAGTTCAGAAATAAGAGTAAATGAACCAACATGTTTATTAGAGAAAAGATTCTGAATAAATTAATTAAGAATAACTGTAAAATTTCATAAAAAAGGAGTCAAAAATAGGCAGGATTTTATCAGAATTATCGATGAAAAAAATCATAGTTGTAGTGTTGCTCATCATGTTCATCGTTCCTTTACTAAGTATCTAAATCTATAGTGACGTTTAAAATGCTTGGGATTTCTCTTTGGTCAACCAAAAAAACATTCTTATGACATCCTAAGCTGATATCAGTCAGACTAACATGATTAATCTGATATAGAAAACCATGAAATTATACAATGATCAATAGACCCCTCTGATCCAGTATACGACTCCTTTCAAGGATCTGCCCTATGTTCAGAAAGTCGATCTAAATGTACTGAGAAACTAAGACTTAATATCTTCCACTGAAAAAATATAAATAAGCACAATAATGGCTAATAGACCAACTCTTCAGTTACGTACAGATGCTACAGACCCTGACTAATTATCTGCCCTGATGGCCATCTTGGACCAAAGCTATCTCAATCGGGTTTCAGCCTACTTTTCCATGGCCAAGACACTTTTTGTTTGTATTGTTCTTTTGGTCATGATGGGTCTTTTTGCTAACGATATCGATACTCTCCTTGTAGAACCTATCGAAGGAATGATGGAAAAGTTAATGAATATGGCCAAGGATCCTGAGTCAGCTGCAAAATAATAACTGAGTCTCAATGTAGAACTAGAAACCACTATCATCAGCAACGCCATCATCAAAATCGGAGCTCTTTTATCAATAGTCTTCGGAAGTGCTGGAGCTTAGATTATTGGTACTAATATTGTGGGAGAAGGCAGTATGAATCCGATGATTGAAGGTAAAAAAAAATGTGCTATTTTTGGATTTTGTGATATCAGACATTTCACTGAGGTGACTTAAGTTCTTCAGTAAGAAATACTGGTGTTTGTCAACAAAATTGGTTCCCTTGTCCATGAGTCAGTTTACAGATATGGAGGCTCAGCAAACAAAAATATCGGATAAGCCTTTTTATTGGTTTGGAAGATTCCTTAGGATCTTTACGTTCTTGACAATAAGACTAATCAAATTGAATGGAAAAAGAATAAAGAGCTAAATGTTTTAGCTGACTTTGCTGTGCTAGGATTTGTTAAAACTCTTATCAAAATACACAAAGATCCTTTTGTTCTTTAGTATGCGACTGACCCTCGACTAAAGTCGAAAATGCCTGATTTCAAGGTCTAAATGGGCTTCGGCCTGCATGTCGGTTGGGCTATCGAAGGTGCTATTGGCTCAGAATACAAAATAGATGCCTCGTATCTCAGTCCAAATGTCAATATGGCATCAAGACTTTAAGCTGCCACGAAACAGTTCGGAGTTGATTTCCTTTTGAGTGAAAGTTTGTATGACCTTTTGACTCCTGACATGAAAGAATTCTGTCGAAATATCGATCGAGTGACAGTCAAGGGCAGTTAAAAGCCTATAAAACTTTATACACTTGACTTAAACTACTAAAGAATAACCCCACCTATGAACAAATAACTCAAGTACCCGAATCCTCAAGATCGTCCTGACGGATAAAGTAAAAGGGCTCTCAATATGTAATGGCTCAAAGAAGATGTCAACAATTTTAACGCAAGGGTATTTTTTAATTTATGTAGATTTTTATCGAATCTAAAAAAGAAATGACTCAAGTTTTGATCAATAGTGTCCCTGAGGATTTCAGAAAAAGATTCGATTTAGGCGTCAGATGCTATCTTAAAGGCAAATGGGGCGACGCACGACTACAGTAATCAATTTTTTATTCAGTTTAAGCTAAGCTCTCAAATTCAAAGCTTCAGACGGCCCTACCAAAACTTTATTGAGCTATATGAAAAAATTCAACTTTGCGGCTCCTAACGACTGGAAGAACTATAGGCAGTTGACTTCTAAATGAATTTAAAGATTTTAGATATTTTATGTCATAAATTATTAAAAAAAAACTATAATTACGATGACTGATTCATATCTCATACATCATTAGGCTGCTTTATCTTAGGGTTGTTCGGCCGGCTTGCTTTCCAGAGGTTGCTCTTGAGCAGCAGTATTTTATTACTTTGACTATTACAACAAAATCGGCTATTAAGTTTTCTCTGAAGAGGGCACACCTTCAACTGAGGATTCGACTTTTTCCTATGCAGGTTACTACACTTTTTCTTCAACTTTTTGATCAACTGGTTCTTAAATTGATTGCTGTACTTGCTATTGAATCAGTTCTTAAGCTTTCTACTAGATTTTTTCTTGAACTGCTTAAGTTTTTTCAAGTTTTTATTATTCAACTGGCTCTTGTATTTGGTTTTAAGTCTGCTATTAAACTTTTTCCTCAGATTTTGGCTATACATTATCTTAGACTTTTGGCTAGTCCACTTATGATACTTTTCCTTGGACGTTTATTTATTTGGCTTATTCTTCAATTTTTTAAGGCACATTCTCAGGTTTTTCTTCAATTTTTGCAGAACCAAAGCTTAAGTTTTAAACAACTGGCACTTTTTTACTGGCTTTTGGAGATTCCATACTTCTGCTCATCAGTTATTTCATCATGAGTGTCTCCATATCGTCTTCTTAGATTGCTACTTTAGGTGCAGCTCGGACAGGGACTTAAGGTTTAATTGAACCAAAAAATGGCTGATTAGGCTTTAGAGAGGACGAAAGAGCTGCCTTGGTAGGTGCTGGACCAGAAGGTTTAGGCTGCGAACTAGGCTGGAAATTGACTTATTACTCCATGATCTATAGTATTTTTTGTCTTGGCATTTCTTCAGGATTTTGTGACACTTTTTCGATCAGTTTTTCGTAACCTTTTTCGATACGATAGCAAGCAATTTTTATTTCTGGTATGTCTTGCTTTTGAGTTTCCATGACTTTATAAAAGACCTGAATGTAATGGCTTGTACTTCGTTAGGGCATCCCCATTCCTTTCGATATCCCTTTTTCTACAAAAACTAAACTTTGAAGTCATAAATGCTTATCTATCTGATAGCTTTTTTGAAATGAGTGTCGTTTTGAGGGTTAAAACTGGGGTTAATTTGCATTTTTTCAATCAACTTTTCTTGAACTTTAACCGCCACTTCCTGGCAGACTTACTGATATATTTTCTTGACTTGCTCGGGAGAATGGAGTCTCAAAGCCTGAGTAAGTATAATATTACTGCTTGTGGGACAGTAAGGTCAGGACCTTAGCCTCTTACTGCTCTTTACATCATATCGAAAATTTAATTTAGATTTTTAGTGATATCTTTATCCTTGGCATGGGCTTTCAAGCTTTCCCCGTACTCGTCAGTTGAGACTGCAAACTTCGATAGAATAAGCTCCTCCTTAATTTGGTAAAGTTTAGTTAGTTCAGTTCTTAGATACACTTAAAGATCCTTTTCGGGATACTTAGTCTTGAGCTTCAGGTTTACACCTTCAGAAAACGAAATGCAGTTCGAATACATTTGATACTTAATCTATTGAAGAAGCTTTTTGGTGCGCTCAAGAGATACTGGGGTTTTCTGGTCTTTGCGATGAGCTAGATAGTTGATGACGTAATAAACAACTGCGAGACCGCCTATTCCAACTGCTAGTTTGACCAAAGATTTTTGTTTGTTGTCCATGTTGATGAAATATTATTTCTGGCTTTATAGACCTGATTACAAAAACTTAAATAAAAAACAAAAACTATATCTAAAATATATTAAATATCAGCTGAAAATACCTTTAAATGTATTTTATATCAAAGAGTGTGTTAATTTTGATTGACTGATTTTGATTATTTGAATTATGTTTCAAGAGTCGCTTTACAAAAGTGATCTTTTCAGTCGAATTTACCAGTAAAGTGCGCATAAATACGATTAAATGCAATCGATACCAGTCTAAATCAACTAAAGAAGCCTTATTGTCAGTATTCTGCATATGTTCTTAGGAATGTCATCACCAATTTTCCCAATAAATAACAAGTATTAGTCGTATTTTGCTATCACTAATCAACCAATCGTCATGAAGCATCTAACTCCTGACACTCTTAGACGAACTATCGATCATTTCGTTTAAATTGGCAATCAAATGAGATACATCAGGCATTAAACAAGAAGAATATTAGACCTGAAAAATTCACTTTTAAGGGCTTTTGCTGAAGGATCCCATAAATTTATGATGAAGATATAGGTTTAAATAACTTAAATGCTAAGATACACTCAACAAGAAAGAGGTCATTTACCTCGCAAAGAATACTAATTTCAAAGCAGAAAAGATACTCCTATGACGATTCTAAGCTTAACAAATATCATTAAAAAACATGAAAGTAGCATAGGCTACTTAGTCTCAGTAATCAACAAGCTGTGTCTTAACGACAAGCCTTGTATCGAATAGCAATAGAAATGCATTCCATTGTTACTCAATCTTTACTATTAGTAGTGTGAGCAGCAGTATTGTGGCCGTGGAATAGGCAAAAATTTTCATGTTCTTTACAAAAATTTATTAGTAGGATACTTGTAGATATGCAAAAAATGGCTTTAAGCTGATGAAAACACTCTCATTCTTAAAAAAAATGTTGGATTTTTTCTAACCCAAGATACCAAGACTAATGATCACTAAAAACTTTTCAATATTCAAAAATTGATTTGCAAGGAAAAGATACCGTAACAGTTTTTAAGTAGTTATGCTCAGCTAACCTAGCTGGCTAAAACGATTCAATTTATTCAACTTTATTTCAACGAACAAGAACTACAAACTTATAAAATTATCATTGATATCGATCGTTAGTTCGAACCTATCCTAGCATTTATAGATTCTTTGGCGAGCTAACCTGTCTAAGAATACCGCTTCTTCAATCCGAAACAATTTAAGCCCATATCCATAAGTCAAAGACTCGCTAGACAGAAAAAACCATAAATCAGGCAGCCTTAACCACCTGAAGATGATCCTTACGGAATTTTCTCAAAAACTATTTAATTTTTTCATTTGAGATCGTAATACACTTACCCTGAACCTCCCACTCTTGCAATACACTCGTCTTCTTATTCCGATTCCCCGAAAACAGAAGAAGGAGCTAGCATAAACATGACCATAAATAGACTTTTACAGGAAATGTTAGCAAGAATCAATAAAAAATGTGTAGATTTGCTAAGCAGATAAACAATCAGAGACTCTATTGAGCGGACCATGAAGGGTATTAAAAAATTTATGCTATTCGAGCAAGGTGATTTTGTTCAATAATTTTTATAAATTTCTCAGGAAACTCTCAACAAAACTTCATAAAAAATCACCAGAAACAAAGTTTAACGTCTTATATAAGAGGCTATCAAGAGTAGTGGGGCAAAAAATTAATCCCAAAGTTTACTTTAGAACGTTTCTTTTGTGTTTTTGAAAAGTTAAAATGGCGGATTAAAAGGGTGGAGAGTTTTTTCGATCATGTACAAGCCTGAACCGCCAACAAACTCAATTTTTACCAGCAAAGTCATGGAATCGTACGGCTACGTGAGCAATTTGCTATATAATCTACGCAGATGCGAATAAATAACTGTATCAGTATGGCAAAACTACCTCACAGAAGGTATGGGCTCTATTCTTAAAGCCAGAAATGCAGTTCATCATTTCACAAAGGCTCTTCAAGCTTACATCTTCACGATTATTGAAGACCTTTGGTCTGAACTTACCAATACTATAAAAGAAACAGGCAATATTTTTGCAATTATCGAAGCGAACTAACGTATTCTGCAAAAAATGAAAAGTCTTACAATCGAAAACAGAGGCCTTTGCAACTGTATGCTTTCTTTGGTCAAAGTTGTTTAAAGATTCGAAAGCATGCATCAGAGCTTGATTGAAGGCGAAGAAGGCACAGTAAAATAGGACCTATAAAAAATATGGTCATGGTTCATGAGTATGCTCGATCAAGCCAAACAAATTAATAATTTTAGCTAAGGTTTTAGCTTCCAAAGTGATTTGCTATATTGAGTTATAAGCTACTTAATTTATTTTAAAGATTTTTCTCAAAATATTTTAATATGATAGCGATGAAAGTTAGATTATAAACTTAATTGCGATAGTGATGAAGTTCGGTCTGAGACTCAAGTATTGTTTTAGAACCATAACGCCTTAAGATTACTTATTCAATCAAAGGCAGGCTTTTTACACTCAATCGATCAGAAAAGCAAATCTTAGTCCTCTACCTGGTGCTAACCAAGGTGACATTGATCTGACTGATCAAGTACAATTAATTGGAGTAACTAGAAAACCTGAAGAAGTTCCTCAAAGAGACTTCGCTCTAGATGAAGTCCAAGGTCTTTCTGGCGCTGGAATCGATTTGATGTACTTGCAAGTAGATCCATCAAATTTCATAGCTAGACAGAGGTACATGTCTCACAAGTGTGCGATGGGCCAGGTAGAAGACTATCGCTTAGACGGAATAGAACTAATTGATCCTCACAAGCCAATCACATGGTAGGAAGCTGTTGTTAATCTGTTTACTATGGATATGCTTCTGAATAATAGTTTGCCAAAAAATACCACATACAAAAACGGTCTCTATGCATACTCATATCCCTTCCTTCAAGATACACCCTAAAAAAGAGGCCAAATTACACCAGTTTTCATCGATTCAATAAGCGAACATGTGCTAGGAGGCAAAAGGACTGAGTATCCGCTTATGTAAAAATTTTTGTATACCGGCCTTATGGGAAGGCACAAAGTACTTTTAGGTGGTATGCCTTAGACATTGTACAAGATGATCTTAGGAAAAGGATTGACTATTCACTAGCTCAGAGATATTTTTCGAACTGTTTTGATTAAAAACAAGCAGCTTACAACACCCTTTACCTCAAAACAAGCAGCTGAAAACTTCATGCCGCACATTTTTCAGCTTCCTAAAGACTTATATATGACTGCTCTGTTGAAGTAATCTTTTCAAGGCGCCATGCAGATAGCATGTGTGGTAGGCATATAGCATTGGAAGCCTATTCAATAGTATTGGGTTGGCCCACCTCATGGCATCAACTATTCAGAAGCTACTAGAATTCCCTAAGGATTTGCGGGCTAAACAGTTGAAGATTTGATAGAAAAGCAAGCCATTCTAGACGTGCTATTAGAAACAAGAACATGGTCTAAGCCCTATCTATCGAATCCTTTTCCTTACCTTTTTACTGATATTACCGAAATCGAAAAGAAAGAACTCGATCACTATAAGTAACTTTTCTTGAGGCACTATCGAAAATACAAGGAATTCAAGTCTCGAGAGACAAAACTACTGCCATAAGGAACAAGTCCTTTACTTTTGAGCAAACAACACAAGTAAGAAGTGACTAAAATTTCTGAAGATCTCAAGGAAGGACCGAAATTATCGCATTTGAAGAAAAAAATGGATATGAAGTTAGATAGAGGATTTTTTTCGATTTTTAAATGATCATAAGATAGAATATTTGCTATTATTATATGAAATCATGAAAAATGATGTTTTCGGAAAAAATTAAGACTCATTAAATATTTTAATCTATGATATTCTTAAACGACTATCGCATAATTATTTTAAACAGTATTTCTATAATGAATCGAACGATGGAACTGCCGGTCAAGTCTTAGGAAACTTCGAACGAACTCAGCAAGTAATTCAAGGAAGGACTTGACACTGATGTAATCGACTTGATCGATTAAACTAGAAAGGCGATCTCTAAGCTGAAAGAGTAAGAGAGATTCAAAAGGGCAAAAGTACATCTTGATCAAGCCATGAAATATCAAAATCCGCGCATCGAAATATTTGATAAGGACTAAGGCTGTCTTTTTAGACTGTGTTACCACCTTCAGACTAGCTACCTGTGGCTAAGGCTAACAAGAACAATCAGTTTTCTATATATGTATCTAATCATTTTCGACCAAACTTCATACCGTTACTTATATTCGATCGGCTCTATGGTCGCGCTTTCGATACTTTGGCTTGATCTGTTGATGGCACTTTTTCACACAGTTCGCGATAGAGCCCGCAAAACTAGTAAATACTCGCCTTTTTATTTCAAAACTATAATACTTATATTGCTTTTGGTGGAATAAGTTCTAGTAGCTCGGTAAATTTCAACTAGCTCTGGCCGTCCTATCAATCCTCTGAGAATCTTAAGAGCAAGTAAAAATTTGTTTATTTAGCGCTTCCTTTCATATATGTCTCGGAAGTAAAACGCTCTTTCGAAGCCTTGTTTTCAGCTTATGGAGAAGTCATCATGTTTGGAGTCTTTTATTTCTCAATAATTGCAACTTTCGGTCTGATATCTAATATAATAATAAATGTGCCTGAAACGATGGAAGTCAATACATTTACCAATAACTACGGCAAGCTTGGACACATGATATTCATTATTTACGTCACAGGCAGCTATGACTCCTACCCTGACAACCAACTTCTCTCCTTCTAAATCTCAAGGTGGTTTTAGATATTCTTCGTCGTGTTCATCTTTCTCAACATGTTCCTGTTCAGCTCAATTCCAGGCTCGCTACTATTTGATTCTTACATCAACACAAGAAGTAAGTACATCCTCATCGATGAAATTAAAATGCAGCATTCACTCATTTTAGCATTCATTTCCTTAGGAGACACTAACTACGAGATCAATATTATGACTATCATCGAGTTTTTTCATTACATTTATCAGGATCGAGTGAGATGTATCGATGCCATCACTCAAGTTTGCTTAAAACTCAATAATGACGGCAATTGCTCAGTGGTAAATCATAGTTGATTCAGCATGTCATCGAGTTCATTCAACTTGGAAGAATTCTTCAGGAAAATCCCTATCTACAGCCTCCTCCGATGCCAGATCTACCTCTGTGGATACAATTCAGATCAGCTGTTAACGATTGCATTCCTCTGAAAAAGTGGATGGAAGGCCGTATTCTTCCTGCCATACTTGGAGCTCTAGCTCTTTGGGGCGTTATCAACTCTTTTTGCCTTCTCTACAATTCTAACGATACAGTCATACTCCTTAACAAAATTATTTCTCATCTTCTAGTGATCGATATCGTGATCCGAATCATAGCCTAGGGTCCCGAAAATTATTGGAGTGGATAGTGGAACTTTTTCGACTTATGGGCGATTGTATCCAGCATTGCAGCTTTATGGATAAGCAGCGATCCTATTTACTCAGCTCTTATTAAAACATTTAGATTTTTCAGAATTTCTCCTCTTATGAGTCTTCTTTTTCAAAACGACTGTATTAGGATTTAGCTTGCAATACTTGATTAGCTGAAAAAACTAATCAGTACGGTGATCATCATTATTCCTATTTTCGGACGATTCATTCCTATTTTCATGGTCACCTACTATGTGATCGGCATTCTAGGACTATAACTTTTCTATGATACTGCCAGATAGCAACAAACTACATACAGTTTTTATGATTAATTTTCACATTTCAGGCAATTTATCAACACACAATTCTATTTGGTCCAGGTTCTCACTGAGGCTGGTTGGTCGATGGTAGCTTTCGACTATTCTTCACGCAACTATGACAAGTATAGCCTCGTTATGATGTTTTTTGTAATGTGTCATCTCATCATCGTGCTCGTGCTTTCGGCCGTGCTTAAGGGCATCATTTGGTTCGTTTTCTTGACAGTGGCTCAGCTCTACGATGAATAGTAGAAATCATAAAGGGAGGAAGCAAGTAAGCAAGATGAGATGAAATAAAAAGTGGATAAATTTAAAGAATTACAGACAAGTCTAGACCGTTTTCCACTCTACAAATATGATACGTTCATGAAGCGCAATCTTTTTTAGCTCAAGGCAGATAAAGCCATTCTCCTGATAGTTGCCAATATGCAACGCTTGAGCAATAACAATAGTATAAAAAAATCATTCAAACGACAAAGAACTATAAATTTAAACCTTTACAAGTAGTTTCAGAACAGTCAGTCTTTCAATGGATCCTTTAATAGAACCGAAAACAACTTTTTATTCACGTTAGTAAGCTAATTTAAATCAGAATTAGAAGCAGATCAAAATGAAGAAAACTAGATACGCTTGTAAGATATGTAATATGTGGATACTGAAGATATTTATCTAGGCATACAAAAATTAATGAAAACTTTCAAAATTGTATCAAACAAGTTTGAATATTAAGGCATTTCTAGCTCTATTTTAAACAAACATCTTGTCTAAAAACTCAAAGCGCCTTACAGAAGAGAAATTCATCGAAAATAGACAGTCGAAGCAGACATACAGACATAGGAATTCAGTGATAAACGATCACTTTAGTTCCACGTCTTTACTCTTCATCTCATTCTCGACATTCGCACATAATACAGTCAGCAAAAGAGTCTAGTGGTCGATTCACTGTGCAACTCAGGCTTCGTCGACTATGGAGATAAGGATTAGCTCATGCACAAATGCACTTATGATCAGACTTTTGGAGTTGATGATGACAATATCCTGAGACAAATGTATCTTGCAGGAACAGACAGCAATATTATCTAAAAGTTTCAGGCTGAGTACTTTGGAGATATATTCGGCTCTTCATTCAAGTAAACTAACAAAGTTACAATCTAACCGTTGATAAAGCTTGAGTCGACCTTAACCTATGCGTTGAAAAAACTCATGCGTCAACCCACAATAAGGCACATATAATTCTTCAAAATTCTCAGTGAAATCGAAACGAACATAGGCAGTAAGCTTCTAAAAAAAGGTTCTCTTTTCAAATTTGTGTTTCAGCTGAACACTTAAAAGGACATTTGGTTCACTGTGCACTTCACTCCTCTGGATGAAACTAGGATCAGTTTTCTCAAGCACGGAGTATGGATGTATCATGAAGATTTGCGCGAAAACTAAATTTACTATGGTAAAGATATTTTCAAAACTGGCTAAAGCCTTGAAGATGAAGAAATGTTGACAAGAGCAACTCTGATGAAAAAATTGTTTTAAACATTTGAAACTTTGGCCTTAACTCTCAATCAAAGCTACGATTTTTTCTAGTCTAACCCCAGCTATCATCAGTATGACACATACCTCGCCTACACTGACGTTTCTGCCATCTAAAGACTGATGCCTCAAGATCTGTAAATATCAAAAATAATGACGGTAATGCTAACTAAAGAATCGCAAAGGCCTGAAGATTAACCTCTGTAGTACTACATCTCAGATATTTAAATCGATCCTCCAGTTGACAACATTGACTTCAATCTTAACGAGGCTGAATCAAAAACATATAGAAAATTGAGCAATCTTTGTGCTTTGACTTAATAAGATATAACTGCTAATGAGGGACTACCTTTTGCATATGTGCTAAATTTGCTCTGTGAAATCAATGACATATTGAAGCTTTATGCTCCGAACTTCGTTCATCAAATTGAGTCAGTACTTAACGACTAGCTGAGTAAGGTATGTGAGCCTGCAAAAGTCATAAATTTATTTTAATAAACCTCAAAAAATAAGCTTTTGCAAGGCAATGAGTGATTTTAGATAATATTTTTGACTAGTATTATCATTATTATGATCTGAAAGGTTTTATATAATTTTAACTCTATGAGGAAAATGTATCAACTGAGCAATATTTATGGAAAAAATAAGCTAAATTCTCATACACTTCAAGTTAATTCAGCTAGAAAGATCAATTCTTTAAGAGAAAGGTCGACACCTATCAACAAAGCTCATAAAAATCATTATGTAAATAGTAAATAAAAGCAATAAAACAACATTTCGTATAAAAATAATCGGCAAAAAAGCCTCAATGACAAATAACTTGTAAACGCAAGAGTGATTTTAGATCAAAAGTAAGTAAAGAATAAAGAACACAATTTCTCGACAAAAACACAAAACGATGCAAGCCTTTCAAAGGCTGAAAATAATAAAATTTAATCGAATCAACTAACTGAGTAAAGTACTTGTATAAAACAACCTTATTTTAGAAAACATATTTCTGTCAACAAAAAATTGATCAATACATGCTTCAAAGATGTGGAGGAAGAAAAACATTATTGTAGATTGACTCATAAACTTTCAAAAAGACAAACTTTTAATACGCAAAATAAGAGCAACGGCAATATTTCAGGGTCATCGTTTAGTAAAAAATGTCTCGATCCTTAAATTCCTTCTAATTTGATCAAAACTGAAATTTCGCAAAAACACCTGGTTTTAAACGCTGATTCTTTATTGAATATGGCAAAGTTACATCAGCAACAGTAATACAATAAACGCTTAGAATAAAGAGTCAATCGTTTTCAAGAAAAAGCTCTTTACAGGCAAGCCATGAAATAAATTTTGTAAATTGCCAAAAATTAGCTCAAAAATAGCACAAAAGTTAATGAATCACCTTCAGAACTCATGATTAACAAAATCGGAATGCAAAAGAAGTAGCTTAAATAATAATGGTTAAGTAACCTGAAAAAAATGAAATAAACGGTTATACATAAACAAAAAGAGATCGAACATAGACCCAATAGTATGTCTGCTCATAGAATTCTTCAAGATGATAAATAGATTAAAAAAAGCAGACCTGTATTATTGCGATCTAAAACAGGAGAGGCTTCTCGTCGTCTCAAAAGGAATGAGTCGTAAAATATTTAAGGCAAAGCCTGGTAAAGATTGATAAAATAACCCTTTGTGCCATGGTAGGTATAGCATCACATAAGCAAGATGATTGTTTGATTTATTTTTAATGATTAAAATCATATATCAACATCTCGATTTTACATATCTTACTTAATCTATAGAGAAGCTTATTTGTCTCTCTAGATTTACTAAGAGTAATCTTTATCCATTTTCTGAGTCTCCTCATGAAAAAAACAAATCCAAGTGATTAACTCATCACACCTAATATGTATACCCAATTTTATCAAATCTTTTTCACGTACTGAAAGAATCTTCGCTATTGCTACGATCGCCGCTTCATCGTAATCTTTCTTTTTATATTAATGTCGTAGCATAGTCGTGGATACGATTGCTGCGGCTATAACTTATTATTAAACTGATTACTTATGATTGCAACAGACGACAGCATGATGTAAATCAGATTCTATTTGATGTGACTTTAAACAGAGGGAAAACAAAGCAAAATAAATAAAAATACTATCCACATTAAACCCCAGTTACTTAGCCTTTTCTGCCAGGGAAAAGAAGTCTTTTTACTATATTCTTTATTTTTGTTCCAGAGATGTCCTAAAATCGCATTAGCTGTATCGATATTTTGCTACCTTCGTTTACAATATCAAAAATAATGGCGCAGGTCTAAGTTGAGCTACTAAACTATACAGCTTTTAATTTTTTGTCTTTTAGGAGAAATTGATTGCCATGAATACTCGAGTAAACATAAAACTTTTTGTTGGTAGATTAAGGTATGGAGTAATACTATCGTAATTTGGCACTTCTCGAATGATTGCGTCTAGAAACGAACTTGATGTTTTCTTTAAGGTGCTGGCTCTGAATTTTCTTAGCGACGTAATTGGAAAATTTAAGTGATTACATAACACATTATAACAATCATCATAAACGATCATCAATAAAAATCTTTGTACAGCCTTTTGAGCTCCTAACTCACAATATATTTTTTAAGAGGATTCGGCTTATCTTTGAAATATTTTTTTCTAAATTCTTAGATTTTCATTTAATTCATTTATTTTATGGGGAGATCTCTGATAACATCTTTTCTGGTTTGCATAGCATTAAAAGTGTTTTGAAAAGCCACTATTTGTTTTATTTCATTTTTTTGTCGTTTTTAGGTCATTATTTAGCTATATTATTAGATCGTTTTCGATTTTTATTTGAGTTTTCTAGAGTAATCTATCGTTTTTGCTTTGCTTTTATTTAAAAGTTAATTTGTTTTTGACTTATTTTTTTCTTCAGGCAGCTATATTATAGCATCAAGCAATTCGATATCGATTATGTCTTTTTGCTTTTCTAGATGAATTTTCTCTTTTTTAATCTCGAAATTTTATAATACTTTATTGTTTGTGATTTATAGCTACTTTATTTATTTGCTACTAATTGCAGAATTTGGAAGAATGATTCTCTAAGGCTACTATTCTTAAATATCAATAACACAGATTTTTTATTTGTTCGTCACTAGAGAGCCTTTTACATCACTTATACTAGACAGTTTCAATTAATTTACATTTATTGAGATATGTTATTTGGCTTAAACATTTATGAGAGCTATCCCTTATTAAGCTATCATTTACGATTTTTTTTATTGGTTTTTGTTAGCTTGCCACGGTGTTTCACTTTTTTACTAGGAATCAAGTTCAATTTCATCCATTTTGTTTTATATCCATTCATAAGTTCCATCGTTTTTAATCAAAACTTCTGATCCTTTTGGACAGTCATTGAGCATACGATAAATCCACATATCGACATAAAGTTAGTTGAGTTTGCAGTCACACATCGGACAGCTCCAATATCGAGAAGCAGTATGAGTGAGAAGCAAAGTTTTCAAGCAAACGCATGAAAAATGATCACAGTATCGTCCTCGAACAGGAACTTTGATTCTTTCAGAAGTATAAGGACATCTCAAATTCAGTTTGTTTGCATCAACTTGGCAGTCTTCACTCGAGTTCTTTTTCATCCATCGCTTTATAGATTATTTTTAAACAATCTTTCTGTCCTTAAATATTTAAGTTTGCAGCTAAGCCTAAGTTATTTTTGTTACTATATTCACTGAAAAAAAATATATTTTCTTTTATTAAAACTGATATTTGCCTGTAAATTTTGCTTTGCTTAAACAAGGTATTTTGAACCTTATAATGTTTAGACCTATTTTTAGTCTATCTTTGGGCACAGTAAAATACTACTAGCGCCTTGTTTTACGATTCGAGTTGAGAGTTAAAGGTTTTAAATCGTGAAATGGTGTTTTTTAGTCATTTAGATAAAAACAACCTTGCATAGGCCATGTCAGAACTGTCAATTCTGGCACCATTCCTCGTATTTCGACGAATTGTCTCTAGTTTTTTGCTGGCACGTAAAACTGAAAATTGAAAATTTGATGGTACTAAAATATCGAGTGAGTTTTAAAGTAGCTCTATAGTAGTACTTTGTCGACTTTAAACAAAGGATCAAGACATTTATTTAAGCAGCTTGCACACTAATAGTCTTCGCCCCTATTTTTAGATGCAGCTAAGCAAATATGCACTCTTTTTTTGCATTTGAAACATTCTTGAGATTAGAGTGTCTTCTAGCTACAGATGCAGCTCATGCTAGCCTTCTCCTGAGTGATGTCTTTTATAATAGGATTCGCGTTGTGTTGCGCTTTGAAGGTTTCTATCGAATACTTTTTCTTTTGCCCGCCTGCCTCCATAAATTAATATTTGCCGATCCGAAGTAACAAATAAAAAAGAATACAGTTAAACAAACAGCCAAATAAATAGAATTAAATGCTATTTAATAATAATTTAAGTTTAAGTCCGATGTAGCTCTGGCAGACGGGTATTATGGAGGGAGACAAAAACAGAGTATATCCGTACAAAGCAATACTTTTAGGTATGTCAGACCATATTAAGTGTCAATCGTTATCAGATACAGCATTTAGCAGTACATAAATTACAGGCAGTTGAAAAGAACTTTAGTGACATAAATGCCAAAAGAAGTTTAGCAGTTAGGCACTAGATACGAGTAGTTCATCCTTTCACAAGCGTATGCTGTGGACAAACTGTAAAGCAACCCACACACAGTACTTTTCAAATGTTATGCCTCTCTATTAAAACCTGTTTGTAGTGTCTGTTGATCATGACAAATGTGCGCCCTTTCATTTGGGATAACATGGACAAAATATTCCCCTTTATTGATATGGGTAGCTAAACACAAAAAGCGATCGGTTATATCCTCATTTACATGTTCATTTCCAAAGCATTCATGGTGCCTTTATAGGCATACTAAATGTAAATAATTGATAAAAAACATAAAAAAGTTACAAAGACGCTTTACAGTTACTTTTTTGGACTCATCATTTAAGGAATCCTCACCTTAGTACCCATTATTCCGATTATCATAGGATATCTTAGGGTAGTTGATATCGGGGGCGACCTTTTCTATCTTTTTCTTCAAATTTTTATTCTAGTAGTTACCATCATTTATGCTCAAATATATCCCTACATTAAGATTTTTTTGAATCGTTTCAACGAAATAACAAATTAAGAGCTTCTTCTAAAAATAAATAGATTGGCTATAAAAACTGGATTTCCAGTCAAAGGGATCAAAATAAAATCGTATAAATAATACGACATGCATTAAGCATAATATCACGGTATCGGCAACAAACACTTTATTGCGATTTGCTAATCTTTATTTGCAAAATTAAATTCTGAGTAAGTAACTGCTGTTCTTTCGCATTAAATCGGTCATTGGAGATACAAACACTCGCTGAAAGCACTTTTGCTTTATTTGGTAAAATGTTTTCTATTTAGATTCAGAATTTATCTCTTTTTTACATATATAGTTTTTTCGTGCATAACGAAGGAGTTTTTAAAAGCTTCGGGTTTAGCTAAAAATCAGTATTTTTCTCTCTTAATTTAGGTCTTTGTGGGTACTGCTCTTTTTTATGACCTGCATACACCTATCATATCTGTTTTTCAATATTTTAGTTTGGCCATGAAACGCATGTTTTAATTTTAGAGCGATCTTCATGCAGTAAAAATGGGGTATGGACCTTAACTCAGAAACGCTTTGATAAAGCTATACAAAGATATAACTCCAAAAATAAGACCTGACAGGTTTTACAGTTTAACAAACCTGACACATCCATCACTATATGAAAGACTGTAATATATCGAAAAGTAAATATAGCTTTAGGCTCGAAATACGAAAATATGGCTATAAAAGTGATATTTATAATTGTGTTAAGTGTATTTAGACATCATTTTGTTTTTTAATTTGATTTTTTGCTATGCAGCAGCCATAGATACATAATAATCGAGTATTTAACAAAAACTTTGAATAAGAAAAGAATTATTATTACCATCTGAGGAGACACAGTTTTGCTAAATTTAACTCTCTAAATGTTGTATTCAGGATATTTTTAAGACAAAGTCTGATAGTATGTACCAATCTTATCTGCATATCCTTTTTAAAGTGCTTACGATCCTAGCATTAATGAAGGTAAAGCATTGTCAAAAGTTATATTATTTTTTAAGCTTTTTCGTTGAGTTATGGATTCCCTGTATAATCTTTACGTCATATCACTTTCTTTTTGATTGAAATATTTAGAAGATTCAGAAATTGTCATTTTGTCCATAAAAGTTCCCATTACTTCAGGACTAGATTTGACTGTAGTTTTGTGTATTCCTAAATTCTAAAGACATTTCTATGCTTTGATCGTGGCTGCTCCTTTTTGAAGTTCAAAAACAGTAGTCGGGTGTGTATAAACCTAGTCGGCAGCTGAAAGAAGATAATAAGACTCTTGATTAGCGCATATTTTACACGGGGTGACTCTAGTGTGAGTAAAACCATATACTTTAATGTTATGTCTATCTCTCATGGCTTTTATGAATTGACATATTTTTTACATTTGAACAGGCATATTGTTTTACACGTCAACCACCATGCCGATTACCTTTACTTTAGAGTAGTTTATCTTTTTTAATTTGTTTAGAATCTGACCCGCTGTGTGCTGGTTAATATTGCTGTTGACGAAGATCAAAGGGAGTATAGGTTTTGGCTTTAGCAGCCACATAAACGCAAGATATTTTTAATTATACACACGATACGATTATTTTGTAAAAGCAAAAATTTAATATTTTTTTATGAATTTTTATTTAGGGTCATAGAAATCAAATCAAAACACACATCTCTTTATTATGCTATTCCAGAAATTTAAGTTATCGTTTTCGTTGTCAAGCTCGTCGTATGCAATTAGTGTCAAGTGTTAGCCGATTTTTCTTCGCAAAAGTTACCAATAGCTCATGATTTACTTAGTAGATGTATACGACCAGAAAATTTCTTGAACTGCTAAAATATTTTTATTATTTTTGACTGGCTCCTAAAGAGGAACATGTGACTGTATTTCCATGACTCCTCCTTGAGCTGAATGGCTAAGCGATGGAGAAGAATATCTAGAGTACTCACCATGGATTTTATTTCTGATTTCGATGACTTCTTTGAGAGTATTCATATTTTATTTTTAGTATTTAAAAAGACCTTTAATTCTATTTTTTAGCATAACTTATTCTTAGTTCAATCTATGACTAATCTTGTTTGTTATTTCTCTCAATCCATCGAAAATTCTGACCTACCTTGGCAAATTGTTATCCATATTGTATTTTTTGACTAGATTCTATAAATTTTCAAAAGTGCTGCCCAAATCAACAAATGATTTCGACAAGGCCTCGTAGTTATCAAATACAATATCTAACTGTTTTTGTATTTTGGTATAGCTCAGATCGAAGTCATTCAGCAAGTTTAAAGTGTTGTTAACTAAATTACTGTTTATTGAAGTTGGGGGGATTTATATTGTATTTTAGAGTAAAACTACTTACTAAATGAGCTTAGGCTTAGAAATGTTGTCGTATAGATCTAAAAGCTTTTTAATCGATTAACGAGGAAGGTCGCCTTTAGGCCCCAGACCCAAAAATATACGAACTATTTCGCTATGTTTGAATTAACTAGATTCTACGATTAAAAATTTTAAAAACTATTCGACCATCCAAGTATATCTGGACAAAGTCTAGGGGTCTTTGCCTTAAGAACTGCTTATCCAGCCTTCAGCTTATATGTAAGGTATTCTTAGGAAAGGATAAAGACGCTGCAAAATGTTCCTAAGTCTGCGAAGATCAGCCACTTTTCGTTGGATAAAAATGTTGCAAGGCTTCATGTGAATATGGTAGAGTGTAAAATCGCTTTGAAGAAAACCTTTAGAAATTTGCTCAGTTTTTATTATTTTTATCTAATTTATGTTAGGAAGTGCAGGCAAATTTTTTTATTTGGCCGTTTTTAGTCTAAGGTTTGATAAATTTATGGGATTTTCTTTAGAGTTACTGCCCTTTTAAGGCTTTTATATCTTAAATTCGTTATTTTATGGTTCAACTGTAATAGGTCTTTAAGGCATTTGCAGATTGTTTTCAGCTTATTTTTTGTCAGCTGCAATCACACTCGGCGGCGAATGAGGAATGTCCGGAGATTTAAATGCGGTTTCTATGGCTGAAAAATCAAATACTGGGGCTTTACTTTCTTGAGCTGATTGATTTGGTAAAGTCGAAGTTCCAGTGAGCAATATATCCCAATCGCTGTCTGAAAGGACTAAGCCAAGTTTTGCCTAAGTTACAGGATTATTTTGAACATTAATTTAGTGTTTTACATCGACAGATGCCGAATAGTTTGTATTGCTTTGTGATTTAATAAAATCTTCGACGATTTGTACAAGTTATTTCATAGACCAATTTTAAAGATCAGCCAAGTTATGTCTCTGCTAACAGTATTCCATGAAACGTTAAGCATCGTAACCTGCTTCGATAATATTTTTTCTAAGGTACTACTGTTTGACCTAAAGACTAGTTTCTGACATTTCAATATATATTTATATATTAAAAAATTACTTGCATCTTAATCACAAACTATAAATTTATAGTGTTTTGAGTTTAAAAATATTGAGCTGTATAGTGAGTGATTTATAATAAAACTGAATATAAATAAAATGATTATCAGATACAGATTGCATCCCCGGCCTCCAAAGATTACACTCATATAAGACAAAGTCAATTAATAATAGGAGCAATAATAAGTAGATTATTCTTACTATCTCACTCGAACTTTGAACCCAGAAACTCCTCATAAAGATATTTTAGCTGGCGCAAATAGAAATCATAAATAAAATGAACTTTTTAAGCGATAAACAACGTAATTTAGCTTTAAAAATTTGTAATTTCTATAGAAAGAAAAGCCAATTACATTCGATTAAACACATCAAGAAACCATTTTTAATCAAGTGCAAGGAGACACATAGCAATAAATCAATATAAAAGTTCCAAAAATAAAGTTTGATTTTACTTAAATTCCTGAAAATACTGACTCAACTGTTTTACCATATTACAAAACCATACATAGCAGAACGACAAAACAAAAACCTATTTTTTCAGAAAGAAAAGAATCATATTCAAATCGTTATGCCTGTTTGTAAAAAGATCCTCCAATAATAAAACAGCACTAAATTAATAGTAAACTACACAAAACTTTGTAAAAGTTAAAATCAATAAGCCTCAATTGCAGAGATTCATTGTCTACTCCTATAGATTCATAAGAGGATCAGCCTATAAGGACTATCACTGGGATTAATAACACTATGTATACATATAATTTCAATACCATTTAGAATGAAATACAAACTGCAAAGACGACTTAACCAGATTTTACTAAAAATATTATGATTTCGCATGCACGAAAGCAGCTTTAAAAACATAAATATACAATCAAACGTAAAATTATGCCCCCTCAAAATAAAGATGATGAATAAGATTAGCCAGTAGTACTTACACAAAAAGCAGCCACTTAAGCAGCTAGAAGTCAAATATCCAATCATTTTTCAAGCAGAAATACTAAAAAATCAAATAGCATCAGGATCAACGCAGTCAATAAAACCCGAAAAGGTACTCATAGTATGATAAAACCTTTAATTGTTTCATTCAAAACGTCTCTTCTTTAACTGAAGTAGATTTGTACAAGGAAAGATCTTGAATAATTCGACATCAATATTCAACTTCCCGAAAGACTCTCTAAACCTTATTTTTAATCGTCGGATAGCCAGGAATCTCTTTTTATTAAGGCAGGAAAGTTATTCTGCGAGTTAGGAATTTAAAATACTGATGAAGCTCTAATACGTAGATACTAAAACTGTGTTACACTGATATGCAAGGATACAAGCATAGTAAGCCATTTTTCTGGCAAATTTTATGTCGGAGGTTGGTCAGAAGATAATAGAAATGGATTGGGTCTCGACTATGTTCCTAAAAAATTTGTATATTTTGGAGAGTTTTCTGAAGGAAAACGTCATGGTTTTGGTATACTTAAGGGATCAAATAATTAAATTTTTGCTGGTGTGTGGAAAACAAACAAGTTTACCCAGGGCAAGTCATACAAAATGAATTTTTTTTAAAATGAAAGCAACTTTTGATCTTTGAATGTTTGTTTTATATTTATTAAATTAATCTAAGTCTATCAAATAGTGTAAATTACATAATTTAAAAACGATTTAATGGTAAATCAAAGTTTGTCGATGATGGTCTTGGTCTCAAGATAGTTGCTGATTCCTTACTCTCCTAACTAACGACCAATACCAGAATCTTTGAATCCTCCGAAGGGAGTCTGAGAATCAAAGACGTTGTAGCAGTTGATGTAAACAGTTCCAGCTCTCAACTTTCTGGCGAAATAATTGGCTTAGGCGTGATTCTGAGTGACCACACCTGCTCCCAAACCATAGTTGCTGTTGTTGGCTCTCTGAATCACTTCGTCGTTGTCGTCAAATTTTAAAACGGATTGCACGGGACCAAAGATCTATTCTCTGGCAATTTTGAAATCATCTTTAACGTTGGCGAACACTGTAGGCTCTACGTACCAGCCCTTGTCACCCCATCTTTTTCCACCTGTTACCAGTTGAGCTCCTTCTTTCTTACCTATCTCGATATATCCCAACACTTTTTGTTGCTGGTCTCTGTCTACGAGAGGACCTTGTTCAGTATCGGGGTTAAGAGAAGGACCCAGCTTGATTTTCGATGCGATTTTGGCAGATCTTTAAACATATTGATCATAAATGGACGAATGAACGTAGGTTCTAGATCCAGCAACACAGCACTGTCCAGCGTTAAAGAAAAGCGCTGAATGTGACTGAGTCAAAGCTTAGTCAAGGTTAGCGTGTTTTGTGATGATGTTCGCAGATTTTCCGCCCAACTCTAGGGTCACTCTTTTGAGATTTTTTTCATGAGCATTTCGCATAATGTCATAGCCGACTTAAGTTGAGCCTGTGAAGGCTACTTTGTCTACTCCTGGATGCCTGACTAAATAAGCACCGACATCTCCGAAACCCGAGACGATGTTGACAACTCCAGCCGGGAAACCAGCTTCCTTGATGAGCTCTGCCAGTCTGAGAACAGATAAGGGAGTTTGTTAGGCGGATTTAAGCACAACAGTGCATCCAGCAGCCAAAGCAGGAGCTAGTTTCCAGCCAGCCATCAAAAGAGGGAAATTCCATGGAATAACCTGGCCGACAACTCCGACTGGTTCCCTTCTTGTGGAGAGATGGAAGGGACCATCTAGAGGAATAGTTCGGCCGGTGACTTTGTCGCACCATCCAGCATAGTATCTGAAGACTCTTGGCAAAAGGTAGAGATCTGCTACTTTGCAGATTTCATAGGGTTTTCCATTATTGACAGCATCAAGTCCAGCGAGCTCATCTCTATGCTGGTCAATCAAATCCGATAGTTTGTAGATGCATTTGGCCCTTTGAGTGGGACCCATGTTTCCCCAAGGTCCTTTGTCAAAGGCTTCTCTGGCAGCATGGACAGCCAAATCAATATCTTCAGGGCTTCCTCGCTGAACTCTAGCCAAGACGCTTTAGTCGGTAGGGTTAATAACGTCAAATGTTTGATTTTTGACGCCATTAACGAACTTGCCGTTGATGAAATGCTGGCTAATAAACCTTAACTTGGATATGTTCATGGATATATATGTAATCAATTTTTAAAATAAAAATAGCTTTTACACATCAGCATTATCATTTTTTATGCCAATTCTAATGCTACAAATTACTTTCTGATATGCTTTATATAAGCTTTTAAACTCAACTTGCAGTATTCTAAATCAAAAGACTTACATTTTAGTCACTTACAGCTACAAAGGGCCTTCTCCTTACTTATCGCTTCGCAAATCTTTGACTGTTTGCTTAAAATCTATCAGCATTTTTTTACGATGAAAAATTTGAATAGAGTCATGCTTGCTTATATTTAGTTTTTTGCGAATGAGATCGTTTATCTCGAATAGTCTTACGTCATTATTCGCCATCATGCTGATTAAATCTACAATTACGAGGTCACCTGCTCCGACACACCATCTGATCCTTCGCCAAAAACTGAGGAAATTATCGTTTGTTTTCTAAAAGATACTATGATAAGAATGAAATTGGGTGACTCTGCTGATTTTTGTTTCTTTTTTCTTATAATCTAACGTGCCTCTGTCAGTCTCTGTTGGGTCTCGCTAGACATTGTATTCATACTTAATAATAATAATAAAAAAGATGTAGCTTTCATATTCACACATCAGTAGGTTAATCATTTAAACAGCTAGTCTTAGTCGTACATTAGCTAGCTTTCTTTAAGCATATTTATTACTTATAGGTTTAATTTTTTGCTATCTTGTTTGCCATTTTTAAGAATCTGAACTAATTTTTTCATATCTTGAATCATCTACTTTTCTATACCTACTTTTTCTACAGTAAATTGCTTACTTTGTGATTACAGAAAAGGATAAATTTATTTAGGATTCTTTTTAAGGCCTATCCCTCCCGCCCAACAGCATGAACTTTATGCAAAAATGATTTATTTTTCTCTGATTTTTCTCATGAGATCTTTAACATCAGCCAGTTGTTTACTTACTTTATTTTTTCTTTCAGCAGCAGCGAGTAAACTATTTTCAATAGTGACTATTTCTAGAAAAGGTTTTGGATTTTAAATCATAAAAAAATAACAAATGATAATTCTCATATGTTAAAAATCACTTTCAATGGTTGTGGTAGCAATGTTAGAAGTTTACAGGCTCAAATTACATGGTCTCTCGAAATGAACCTTAAGAATACTAAAGGTACTAGCCAATATCTTCTTATTCTAACTATCTATGCTCCTATGTTTGTGGTTGATATATTGCATATCTTTCCCATCTCTTTTGTTACTCGAACTATTCCCCTTCATCATCATTTTTGTCAGGTTTGTTGTGGCAGTCGTCACATTGACAAAATTACCCGCATTTGAGCCCTTTTTGAAAACAAATGCAATATTTTTTTTGACAGTGTGATTTTTTACAAGTGCAGAACACCATGTCTTTGAAGAGATCCGAGTAAACCTGCTTCATGTAATGCATATTCTTGGTACATATTTCTTTTGACAATTTTTTGAGTTTGTTCTATTCAGTCTGCTCTTTTAACTCCTATCTTTATTTGGCCAACCTGTATCCTCGATGAGAGCGCAAAAATTAATTTTTAAGTTAAATGCATTTTGTACTGCACTGACCTATCACACATATCTAGTTGGGAGTGAGCCAGCAATTGCAGAGATGCTATTCGTTAGTGCCCTCATGATAAATGCACTCATGTTTGACTCGGTAGTTCGATTTTCTGTGAAGGTCTTTTTAATCGATTTAAACTCCATCTTAATAAAGGCTCCAGTACAATTATAGTTATCCTTGGGCTTATTGGACGAACGCCGATCCGCCAAAAGGTGAGTCCAAGCAGGATTGCTCAGTTAAAATTAATCGTTGTCGTTGGGGTACTCGAGGTCCATGGCGCTATCTCATATATGTTTTACTCGATCAGACTGACTTTTAAACTAGATTCATGATTTCTCTAGCTATTTCTTTAGACCGACAGTGCTGATAGTCGATAGTTTGATCCCTCGTGGCGATGCTACTTGTTGCATCTATCATCTTCGCTGGTACTTTCGATGTCCATCCAAGACGCAATATTAATAATATCGTTTTGATGTTAATCTGAATGTGAGCCTAATAAAGCAATACTTAAAATTATTTTATTCTTACAAATAAGTTTATTTATGTTTATCTCTCTGATATAATCAAAAAATCATAATTATCATTCTATTTATATATTTTTTTATTTTGATATGAAATCCCCCTTCTTCAACTTCAAAACTCTCCATGAAACAGTACCGAAAATGCTTTAACTAATCGAGGAATGTTACAAAAGCGAAGCTAACAAAGTACACCCTTAGCCTAAACCAGGCTAGCTCAGAAATATTCTTCCTAAGCAAGCACCAACCTAAGGTCATCCTATCGAATAGCTTCTTGCAAAAACAAAAGATGTTATTTTTCCTCGAGTGATGAACTGGCAATCGCCAAAATATTTCGGATACTTTCCCTGTAACGTAAACGACACACTTGTCTTGTCCGAGATGTTTGCAGCAACCTTTCAAAGCCCGGCCTTTTCCTTTAACGTGGCTCCAGCCTACACTGAGCTTTAAAACATAATGTCAGATTGGACAGTTAAAGCTATGGGTCTTCCTGACAAATTTTTGTTAGGCAATAGCGGAGGAGGCATAATAAACAACACTGCTTCTGAATCAATAATCGTGAGTGTTCATTTGGCTCAATACAAAAAAATGAAGGAGCTTTAAATCTAAGGAAACAATCCGAAGGTACTCAATTTTGTGGGGTACTACGGTCAAGGAAGTCACGCTAGCTCGAAAAGAGCTCTAGGTATCAAAAACGTCTACTATCAAAAACCTGCACCATACAAATACAATCCTGAGTTGCTCAATTATGAGATAGATGTATAAAAATTCTAAAAATTGCTAGAAGAAGATGTTAATAATGGACTTATACCTTTCTGGTTCGGAGCTAGCTACGGAACAACTTTCAGTTAAGCTGTCGATATCAATCAAAGTATTATCAATCTTTGCAAAAAGTACAAAATGTGGCTGAATCTGGATGCTGCTTGGCTAGGACCTACCTGGATATGTTAAAAACACCGTCCTCAACCTTAGATGCTGTAAAATGTCGATTCAATTTAAATAAACTATTCAAAATTGATGCTAAATGGTATGGGAGCCTCTTGGTTTTACATCGGTGATAAAAAATTATTAGCCAAATCTTTCGGAAGTTAGAATCCTGACTTTTCCATATATGAAAATGAGTTTACCAAGAACTATGACGTCGTTGACTATAAAGACTGGGTTCTGGGACTCGGCAGAAGAAATAACAGCTTGAAAATATATTACTTTTACACGCACTATGGACTTGACAAAATAAGAGAATAAGTATCAATACAAGAAAAGAAAGCTCTCTACCTACTTGAGCTGATAAAACAGCATTCCAACATTTTTCATCTTCACACTTTCAGGTACTTGACAGTTCTCTTTCAAATCAAAGGAAAAGACGGTAAACCATCGAATGAGCTGACTAAAAAAGTAGCCGAAAAGATCAAAAGTATTCAGTAAGGCTATTCGACGCCTGCTTAGTTCTTAGGCACTTATGTAATGAGAATAGTAGTAGGAAACTTTAATAGCTTTGAAGCGCACATTAAAACTTATTTCGATAAAATAAAGGAAATCGCTTAGTTAGAAATCAACAGCTAATATTGATAGAAATAGTTTATGCAAAATAATTTTAGACCAAAATTATGACTAAGATTAGATATAGTATAACTTAAGTGTATTCAGCTAGTAATGAGTGGTAATCGCAAATAGGTTGCAAGACCTCGAGCCGTCAGCGCACGACCTTCTCGCTAAAGAAGCCGCCCCTCATCTGGTAAAGCTAGACATGAAATCTCAAAAACTGACGATGCTGATAATTTTATGGAAGCTATTTATGCAATCAACAAATTCAAGCATATGCCGCTTACAGCAAAAAAAATTGAGTAAGACACTATGTACAAGAAACTTGATCACACTAAAAGTTTAAAAGAAAAAGAAGAGTTAATATAGGACAACGTGAAACTCAAAAAATAAATCAATCGGCTTAACGAAAAGCTTGGCAACAATAGGACAAAGATGGAGTAGATGCGTAAAAAAACTTCAGACTATTCTAAGAAACTAAACATTTAGTTTTAAAAATAAATTTATTGGAGCGGTACTCAGGCCAACATGATTCGAGGAATCAAGAGTCAATATTAGCAAACAAAACTGAGTAAATAGATAGATATTAAGAATATTAAGCTAAATGTCTGCAGTTCGATTAAGTCACAAAAGATTTTTTATTCCTTAAAAATCAATAGAATCGATAAGAACGTAACAAGTACTAGGAGGAAAATGCTATATTAGTCAAAATAGTTCAGGAAGCATATAATGATCTTAAATCCCTCGAATACGGCACTATCACCTCTTAAGTTGAGCAAGAAATGGAAGCTCAGAAACTATTCAGATATGAGTTAAAGTAAAAAAATGATCAGTTGAGGGCAAAAAATGAAAAAAACAAAGTAAAAATAAAGGCTTTAGAGGACTGTATTTTAGCAAGAAATACTAAAATATAATATTTAGATAAGCTATTAGTATAAAGAGATAATGCTCAACATGCAGCTGTTCGCAAAATGAAAAAAACTTAAAAATAGAAAAGTGATTTAGATGCGAAATATCAACAATTGCAAAACGAAAAAGAAAATATGATCACAATATACGAACAAAAACTTTAAAAACTCAAGCAAGTTGCTTAAAAACAATCTTAAACTTAAAGATTCATTTTCAGAAAATAAATTGTAGAAAAGTAAGATAGAATATTAAAATTATAAAAATAAGTCGCATATTTAACCACTTTGCTTAGTTACTGGAAACCTCTTGACTAAATAAACGATTTAGTGGCTAATGGAGCTAATCAATAAAATAAATCAGAACATTCAGACACAAAATAGATTGTATTGGAGTATTCGATGAACTCTACTTTTGTCAAAATGTAAGCCAGCAAAAGTAGATTTCCTCAAAAAATCATTTAAGAAGAGTCGGAACCTAAGAATATGATGATATCTAAAAGTCGAAGAGGTTCAGCCGAGCAGAATCGCAACATGAGCGACGTTATGACTAAAAGCATCAATGTATTTAACGAAGCTCAGCCAAAAGCTTAGAAAAAGAAAAGATAAAGGATTACAGCTGACTGCAGAAACTCTTAGTAAGGTGCCAAAGTGAGAAGAATCAGCTCGAATTAAATCAAAGACATTTGTTAAATGCTCAAATATCGATTTCTATTTCAAGGTATTTCAATGGACCAAGTCAGAAGCTAGTTCGACTATAAACCCTAGCTAATGCTCTTAGATGATGAGTAAGAATAAGCCTGGCAGATGCAATATATAAATATGAAAGAAGCTAAAAATATTTTGTTAAATGCAACTTTTAGTCTACATTAGTAAGACGCTCAAATTTTCAGTCGCTACCTTATCGAAGATAGTAATAATTAATATGTATATTGTGATCCGAGAAACGAACATTTGAGAACAGTTGTAAAGTCTATTATCAAATCTTCAATAGGTTAGTATAGCCTTCCTTCTAATAAATAATAAATTCAAAAGAAATCTAACGAAATCATTCATAAATATATAACGAATCTTGAACCAGCACTAAAGACTTCATTTCCTAAGGGCTAAGTTACAAAACAAAAACTACTTGAGCTGTTCAAAGGACTAGGAATATAAATATCTAAAGATGTGTAGAACTACTACATCGGCAAGTTAGTACTTTCTTCTGCCAATCTCAACAAAATGCAGTATAAAATACTTTTCGAAAACATTTGATTTTATGAATGCATACAATCATAATGAGCTTTTTCATTACTTAACATCCATTATTTTTCATACTGATACCTATAACTATAATTTACAAAAAAATCCAATCATTTTAGATGATCTACAATAAAAAACGTTAAGTAAAAGAAATCAATATAAAAAGTTATTTTTATTTTTATTATTATAGATTGCTTGAACTTTTAAATAAAGTTATAATAGATGGCTCAATCGAGTGCTAATAGAAAGTACTGTTTTCATTTTTCAAATGTCTATGGACATAAATAAGTCAGCAACGATAAAGTTTAGTAAGAAAACACATTTCTGTTAAAAAGTTAGTTAACTTTGAATAGTTTTACTAATAAAGATTATGACCAAAAAGATGCTAAACTATTAAACAACAAAACAAGATAGCGTTAAATGTATAGTTCTCCCTTGAATAAGAAAATTCAGTATGAAAATAACAATAGATTCGGTTTGTTTTTCAATAAAACCGTTAGAAAAAATTTTACATCTCAGGATGGGTATCTTAGCTTTTCTCCTGGTATTAGCAAAAATGTTGCAAGTGCCAAAAAAGATTACATTCAGTAAAAAAGAAACGACTTAACTTAGGTCTAAAACGTTGAAAAGCATACAGTTTAGCTGAAATAATATAAAAAAATAAAACAAGATCCATTAAAGTTTAAAATTTAAGACTCTGTTACCTCGTAAAACAGGTTGCTCAAACAAACGATCGAGTAACTGAATCGTAAATGTATATAGTTTCAGCTGAAAATATAGTAAAAAGATCAAGTTATAAAAAACATTTAAACAAGTAATAAAAAATAAATTTTTCGATAAAACAGATTCAAAGAAAAGCATTTACAGTTATTTTCTAATGTTTTTTGTTTGAAAATTACATCAAAAGATAGTGGAAATAGATCGATTAGACCTGCTAAAGACTATAAACAACAGTATGCATACATACTTTAGATGTTCAACATTTCAATGCAAGAAGACAATCATTTCGATAGACTGACCATTTAAGTAGATACTTTGAACAAAAAAGTCAAATAGTTAACAACAAAATTAACAAATTTCAAAGAAAAGGAAAAATAATTTTTTAGAACAAACCATCGTCTAATTATGATTGAAAAAGATAATAAATGTCTACGTGACAGTAACTCTTTTTTGAATCTACAACTGGCGAAAAAAATAGAGCTGCTTCACGAAACCACAGCATATCTACAATAAATCCATCTCCAAAGACTTAACTAAAAATACTAAAGAAGTTGTGGGTGATTTATTGCTAATATAATATGAAATTATGAGTAGGATTTATTAAGGATAGACAGATATATATTATCTATAAATAAAAAAGTTGATTGAATGAATTTGATTCGAAACATATCCCCTTAAACAATATGCACAAGTCTTAAGTCTTTCAAGCACAAAGAGGCAAAAGCTTTTCCTATGCATAACTCAATTAAAAGTTTTAGTGATTTGAAGAAAATATTGACCAGTAAACTTCGTAGCCGTAAGCCTGCTGCTAAAGAACCCGAGTAATACCGGATAGGCTTAAGTAATGGTCAAGATTTTTAACTAAGGGTCACCTACTTCTGCCTTTTACATTTCATATATGAAAAAGCTGAAAATGCCAGACGATAACAGATGCATAGCCAACTAATTTAGCTCATTAAACGCTCGAAATCATCGTAAGATGGATCGAAAATGAAGGGAATCAATTAAAAAGCAGCTGTATCTCTAGTTAACTTTTTAGGTCATTTGGTTTCAAGAAAAAACAATAATAAATGGGTAGTCTAGTAAATAAACGCGCTTCCTGTCATCGATCAGAATCTGATATAACTCATCAAGATCGTAACCCGTATCAAAAATATCAATCCAGAAAAGAGAATAAAAATAATCGAGTTTCAGATGAAACGCCATCTGAATTTTAGCATCGAGTTTCTAAGTCCAAATTAGCTGCGGTTTTAGAAGTAATTTCATGTGAAGATGGAGCACAAATAAGAAGGATGTTAGTTAGTAATTAATCAAAAAAGCTTTTCAAGTTTTAAGAAGCCTATTTTTACTGATCACTTAAGAAATAAATAAATATTTAGAGAAGATTCTATTGGTTAAAAAGACAAAAAGGCTCGTAGCTGCTCTCCTATTATTAAAAAAATATTTCAAAACAATCTAATGATTAACGAAGAAATCGTTGAAAGAAGCTTATAACATTCTAAAAAGTAAAAGAGCATCCCAAAGTAGGTACTAAAAGTATCTGACAGCATAAAATTAAATAAAAATTAAGAGATACAGATAAGAATCATATCTAACCCTGAAAGATAACTTAAAAGTCCACCAAAATTTAACAGATAAGCCGAATCTTTGCAAAGTTCTTAGCTTCTGAACAAACCTCAGCCGACATAAGCTCTGCCTTTTCCATATAATTTTAATGTCCTTACATAAGTAGTTGAAAGCAAAACATTCTTTAAAGGTTGTGAGTCTAGCAGTCTTCCTTGTTCACCTGTATACTCTTCTCAAACTAATCATTGCCTTCTCAATCCTTCAAATTATTAAAAAATAGTTTCACTCTTTTAGAACAGCTAAGATACAACTCATTCTGTGAATTTGATTGAAGATAAACTTGAAGAAGGCCGACAAAAACTGGCTTCCTTTTTTGCATAAACTCAGGACGTTAATCAGTCAGTAAATATAGTTGCAGATGAATCAGATGAAAGTCGAAAGAAGCGAGTGCCTTCGTTCATCACTAATAAGTTAAAACCTCGTTTTGAAAGCAAGCCTGAGCGTAAGGAATCCTTCAAAGAGTGGATATCTTTCGGAGTTAAAAGTCCCATTCGTTGGGTTATAAATTAACAATGATTATTAATCATCTTTTTTTAATTATTAATCATCTCTATTTATGAATATTTTAATTATTTTTGAATTCATCTTATTATTCATAAATTACTATTATGTTTGTTATATGTAGAGTGTTCTTGATTCTTCGTTTATAATTGTTTTGAATGCCCAAGCAGATAATCGTCATAATGTAAGGTCATTACCCTTTTGGTTAGTGCTAGGAAGTCACCAACTAAAACACGCGTGTGCTGGTCCGTAGGATATACCAGGTAAGCGCGATGTAACGCAATCGGTTGCTTTAAAAAGTAGGTGTATTGCGGCGATTAAAAAATTAATTCATGATCAAGATAGAATCAGTGCTTGAAGAATAGTAGAGCATTCATTTTCTTCTAGAGTACGTACCAATCAAACTTTAAACATGGATCTCAAACATAAATGACGAGTTCATTTAAAATTTCAGAGATCAGCTCATAAAATTTTCATCTTTCCTTGCTAATAGTAGCATCAAAATCGACTTCAAATTGCAAAACATCGGCATGGACAAAGAGTACAAAGCCAAATACTTTTTAGATCTAGATTTCGAAGTCGATCACATCATATCTAAGTAAAAACTCAAGTTCAACTACATACGTCAAATCACGAATCTCTTCAAACCTTATCTCTCACAAGCACCGCCAGTCTCCCGTCCTTCTGACTCACAAGTCCAAAAAAAATCTGCTAGGAACTAACCCGCTGTATCGCCACCTACAAATAAAAACAGTAATAAGTAAGCAAATTTTTAGTTAGAAGCAAAGACATACTTGAGAAGTACTACCAAGAGGTGAACATGAGTGTAGATAGCGAAAACTAAAAGATTTTGCAAGAATTCATGGATGTGCTTGACAATTAGGAAAATTAAGAAAAAATGACTCAGAGCACCCCCTTGGTGAACTTGCAATCAGGCATAGCGCTTGTAAAGACACAGTCAAACGGTCCCAATAAGGTTCAATAGAATAAATTAGGCAATACACATAATAATTTCAATAAATCCAGATAGCCCGATCAAACTAATCAATAAATACCCAAGAATTAACATGCAGCTAAACCTATTGACAAAAAAGAAACTCATTTTTCAGATAAAAAACAAGTTCAAGAGGCCTCAAAAGTCAACAAAAATGCTAACTAACAAAACAGTAACAATAAAAATTATAATCGAAAATAGCAATAAAAGCTATAGTAGCCTCAAGAAAGTCGTCCAAGTCGTCAATTTGCTTATAAAAATAATAATTAGGGCGAAGTATAAGACAAACTTAGAACTACAGGAGAAAGCATGATCCGTTACAAGTAGTAATCAGCCTAGCTGCAGAACAGAGTCAAATCTGCAATTTAAAAGAGCATGGACGCCATTAAAAAATTCAAGTCACTCAAGGACAGTCTCATAACTTGATTTAAGTATGATTTTTATCACAATTTGGTACTCTACTTTCTCTCTACCTGTCGTAGTTTATTTTTTTATATAATTTTTAGTGATAGTTTACAGATGTGCTAATTAATAGTTAAATATGGCTGGTTCTATTAGGCCTGTTGATGTTTGATGTATTAATCATAGGAGTCCATTCTGCTGTTTACACTCCTTGAGCATGTCAGAAAAGTTTTGGCAGTACTGGATGTTAGTGTTGTTAGAGAGGCAGTTGCTGAAGTTGCCCATCTCGACTTGGCAGGGCTGCTGATATTGTTGTTGTTGCTGTTGAGGCTGTTGTTGCTGTTGAGTCTCATGGCTGCTGTGTCCGCCTCCCATGACTGCTCTGACGGCCTGATGAGCGACTTCTGAACCTGCTCCGAAGGCCATACCTTGCATGATCATACCTCCGAATCCAGAGAACATGCCTCCGGATTGGGCTTGCTGAGCTTGAGCAGGTGGGGTTTGAGCTGGAGCTGGGGCAGGTCTTGTGGCAGTGGTGGCACCTCTAGAAGGTGATGGGCTTGAAGCTCTTCCGCGTGATCCTCCTCCTCTGGGCATTTTATTTTTTGATTATGATGAAATTTAATGTCCACACATCCGCTCAGAAATTTCAGAATATTAAGCTTTTTTTTTGAATGAAAAAGACTAAGAAAAAACAACTCAACTTTAATTTTTTTCTTAATTTTTTTAAATATTTTTTAAACAGAATCACATCATAAGCTCTGCATAATCTTATTACTATCCAGCCGATTCAGAAGACTCTTGAGACTTATTGTCTTCGCCCATTATCTCAGCTACTTCTTACTCCTATTTATCGATATCCTCCCGGATTCTCTATGAATTTCCAATGTTTTTCTATCTAAGCCCCTCCAAATAGTTAATTTCCATTTCTTCTATATAGCTTTAGTCAACTTAATTAAGCACGTTGGTCCTGAACTGCCTGTAGTCTTGAAGACTGGGCTGCTTCTGTTCCTACCTAGTCTGATTAACATAATTGTAGAACATTATTTCATAAAACTGTTCGTCTCGATTCGACAAAGCTTGTTATCTGACCATCTGGCAAGCCTACTTAAATTAGGCTTCTTTGTTGCCTTACTGGGTCACCCTTGCTTAATAAAATTTTCGATATTTTTTGATACTTGGCTTGCTATCAC
>Ga0169931_10001944_pt1 | contig 33989 bp, 20 predicted proteins | sample Kivu_15m_20L_FD_129675 | JGI IMG/M metagenome (GOLD analysis project Ga0169931, IMG submission 129675) | Freshwater microbial communities from Lake Kivu, Western Province, Rwanda to study Microbial Dark Matter (Phase II) - Kivu_15m_20L... | ecosystem: Environmental > Aquatic > Freshwater > Lake...
CCTACATCCGAGACATACCCAAGAGTCACAAAAAAAGCAGATTCATATGATCTATCCAGTATTTATCATCTAAAATATCTTTTAAGGAAAGAAAACTATGTTTTTTATACCTTTTCAAGAAAATCCATGAAAATTCTAACAAAGTAAGTAAGTCATACACTCCTAGTTATTTTTTATGTAATAAAGCAAATAATAATGAGGCTGAGTCGCTCTAGTTCTATTAAATAGGTGCAGCTTCCATGTCGGAGATAAAAAATAGTCAGCTAAATTGAGCAAATCAGCTAGCATCAGAGGCAGTTGTTCTCTAAGCAGAGCTCCCGCTGCAATAGATACATTTCGACTGCTATAGCCCCCAGTCGTTCTTCTCGAGCTCTTTTCTTGACAAATCCTGCGTATTCTCATTGCAGACCGAATACTACTGTTCATTTGAGACTTTCAGATCAAACTGTATCTCCGCTGTAAGTCATTAAAACCCGTTCGATGGCTGAGTCTTCTGTAGCACCAAAAATATAGGCTAAAGTGTTCTAGAGTGGTTTTCTGAAGCGAGGCAGTTCTATCGACAAGGCGGTGGTGAAACAAGTGCTTAAAAGTAAGCTCAATATGAACGTATGTGCCCCTAGTTACTCTTATTGGGACAATCCTGACAATAGATAGACAGTTCGCATGGTGGCCGGGCAGATACCAAAAGGCCTCAGAGACGTAGTGGGTGTTTAATAAATGATGAGAATGACCCACATAATGACCGGAGTGGGGTTCAAGACTGCAAATCTGCACCATTTACTACACGAACGGATGGTTAAGGGCAAAATAGCAAAGAAGAAACAGACTTAAGATGACGATACTATAACTTTGCGTTCGATAAAACGATGGTGAATCTAGTAATACTGATAGTTATAATATATGATGATGTAAATATTAGATAGTATTGATGATAAATTTAAACAATATTAGTCATATTTTGGTTTGTGCTCTCAGTCTTTTTTTCTCTGATTCGATCTATCTGCTTTTGCGGTCTACGACTTCTTTCATCATTTTTATTTATTCGTCCATCTACCTTTATCTTTACATCAGTTGCTGAAGGTAACCACTAACGCCTCCCATAATCTTTTCGGCCTACACATACTACTACTAAGTGACATCTTTTCTTCTAATTCCTTTTAGTGTTTCAGCAAGCAGAGTCTAGTAGTCATCTAGCTGCTACCCGAAGTGTTGAAGTCTACCATCACTCTTTTGATCGATAAAGTGCACTTGAGGGTGTTTCTTTATCAAGTCATGCAGCTAAGCTAGCAACACCTGTAGACTGCCCCTATAAGGCTAGCAGGATTGTTTCATCTCTATGAACTTCTTGCTTTGACGATTCTCCCCATTCGCCAATATTTTCTTCATATCCTTGACGATTGGATTTAAGTCTTTAAGACTCTACTTGACTATTCTTGACTATTTTTAAAATCTTACCCTAGGGTCTCCGTGGTAGTTCTCTTTTTTCCTTAGCTATTACTCTAAATTATACTTTTTGGCACATAACTGATCGTTTTATCTATATGCTGCTGCTATGCTTTCTTTGAGTTCTTGCATTCCTTAAGCCTATACCTTATTTTATTTCAGCTGATTCAGGCTTTTTTATAGAGAATTCTTCTGCTAGGTCAGCTCTATTTTTGTTTATATAAGTGCATCTACTTCTCTCATCAAGGCCTACTTTTTGCGTTCGAAATTCTTTTGCAGCTCAATTTTTCGAGGATTCATCTAAGCCGGTAATCCTTAATTGTTGCCTAAGCTGTCCCTGGTGAAGTAGGATTGAGCACTTTCCCTTTTGGTTTAAGTTTCCCAGCCTTGTTTGTCGGCCTGAATTTCGAGAAAGCGCATATCCATAGTGATCTTGGACATCTACTTCAGAAGGGCCTGTTTGTGATCGATTGCAGTTTTGAGTTGAGTGAGCTCATATTCCTGAGTGCGTCTAGCCTGCTCGTACTGTTTTCTTTCCTTTTATATTTTCCTAGAAATAGTCCACTAGTTGTGGTACTCCTACTATTGTTTCATTAGCTTCACGATGATCTATGGCTGTTGAGCCTTTATTCTGATGAATTAACCTATGCTGTCGTTCCAGGGAGAAGCGCCTTACATTGAGTTGTAACTATCTTAATGTCATTAATCAAACAGAAAAAATAAAATGACAATCAACCGAAATACAACAACATTCAGCCATATTTAACCAAGGAAAAGACTTAACGGAATATTTTCTATTGTTTTTAGTGTAAAAAAGTGAGTAAATTTGACTAAAAATAAAGATATAAATTGATAAAAATTCTACTAGTGAGTCATCTTTGATCGCATATGATTGATTGAAGATTGCTGCATCTATTTTTCCATTGCTACAACTATGACTAAATCCGCTATATTTTTTATCTCATAAGTTCACATAACTACTACTGTTTGACTGCCTCTTACTTCCAAAGCAGACTTTCATCTTCTGTTTTGTTCTCTCTGAAGGTTTCCAACGACTAGCTTTACTAAGCTCTATAGTATGAAGGAGAGGGTCTATGATAGTTGATATTGTTTTATTTGTAAAGCAGGGCTTATATTTGCTAGGTGCGTTGATGAAGAGACAGTTCGAGCAGAACTGATTGAAGCTGATTGTTCAGCTCTACGTTTTGCTTTTCAAGCAAAGTTATTTTATCTGCGTATACTTTTTAAAGTTCCTGAACCATTAACATATTTTTTCTTTATCTGTCCACAAGAATTTCTATATGCTGCTACATTTCTTTCTTGACTCGTCCTTAGACCTATAGATCCATGGCACATTTGTGAAATTTTTTCATCCAACTGTCACACTAGCTCTTGGCTGCCCCGAGCTACGCCTACATAAGCTCTACTCCTCTTTATAGTATTGCTTTCTAACCTCTTGAAAGGGAGTTTTGTTGCTACCATTCGTGCCTTTTGACTCGAACTGCAATCGTATCTTATAGTCTCTTGGTCTTTGCCTTTTACTTTTATAGCAGACCACTCAATTCCTGCACTTTTTTCATTAATTTATTGTTAGCTAATTTCAGCTACGAGCTATCGTTTGCAGTTTGATTTAGTTTTTGCTGGTAAAGATAATTGTCTTGCCGAAGTCTTGTGATGGTCCTCTAGTCCCAGGCCGCCCTCATTTGCTTAGTCTAACTATCTTGATTCTTCTGATTTGTTGATTTTTATGACGAAGACTCTGCGGCAAATCCGCTTTAACTCATAATAATAACGATATACTATTATAAACATTTTTAGCATTCTTTTTATTAATTTTTTATATAAAAAATCACAAAAATAGATATTTCTCAGCCCTATCTATAAATATTTTCACTGTTTTTACCTTCTGCGATAAAATTCTTGTTATTTTGCTTCTCTTTAGCGCTATGACTTATCAGGTTCCTTTGGAGATGACCATTCGAACACTTCAGCTTATAGTTCTTCACTAGGGAGCTCATCGTTGCGTCGCATAAGCACTGCTGACTTGCTTTCGCTCTCAGAGTTCGATGGATGATATCCAGCTCCTCCGAAACCGTCTGACCCGAATATGCATCGACCAAAGTATCGATCCACATCGATATCTGAATAAAATACTGATTACTTTGCAGTCTTAAGTGGTAAATTAGATTACTGTTATAGTTTTCTTTTTCGACCAGCATTATTGTTTTGCTTTCTAGTTTTTTTATCTTTTTTTAAAGCTTAGCCACTCTGCGATCTCCTCTTTATTCCATCTATTTTTATATTCTTTAAGCCACTTTGGCCTATAGCTATACTATATTTTTTTGCATGCTGTTCACCATATTTTCGACTAGTTCGTTGAGCATATCTACGAACTTTCGACACAGCATCAGACCCATCTTGCTACGGCCTTAAAGGTAGAGCTCTGCCTAGTGAATTCGTCTGCAAAACTCAGCAATAAGATCTGCTGGGTCCCATGAAGCAGCTACTAGATCTGCGCTTTTACTGACTTTTCCGTTTATGTGTCCGTACCTGCCTTTCATTTCTTATGTTTTTTATCGAGGTTGGAAGGCAGTGAGACTGCCAGCTAGCAGTTTTTATACTTTTTTGCGGGTAGTTTTGTTGGTGTGTCTGGACTGTTTGGCAGATATGGTGCGAGATCGATCAAGCGTCTGAGTAGGTAGTCTACGATATGGAGCATACGGATCAGGTGAATGGTATCGTTGGTTACGTTAGCTACGCAAGTTGTACTTTTTAAGATTTTTCATGAAATCATCTAAACTGCGATCATGGAGCTTACTTGTCTACTTTTTACTTGCGTTGCGATACATTAACGGCAGCAATTATACAAAATGATCAACAAAATATTAAATTAAAGTTTATTTATATTTCAAGTCATCTTTCTAGCATTAATAGAGATAGATTAAATAATGAATCTTATCGAAATATTATTTCTAAGGTGATTGACGATCACTGTTGGAAGGCGGGGCAGGCAGCTTTTACTCTGAAAATGGAATAAGTAAGCTCATGAAGATGCTTCCACACCCATTCCAAATGTGTATAGTGATGCGAAAAAGAGGCAAATTCTCTTACTAAAGATCCCAAAGCACCTAGGCATTCGTCTGGGAAGTTTCTGCGAACCAGTTCTGCCAGTTTTGGTTAGTTGCAGCTATCGAAAAACAAAGGCAATTGCTTGATAATGTTGCCTACATCGGTGAGTGAGTTGTTGAAGTGTCCAGCCACAAGATCGTTGTCGAGCTGTTCGAAAGTCAAAGACAACCGGTACAGTCCCTAAGCGCATTTTCCCTTGTCTTTGGCTTCAGTTAGACTCATGACGTGTTCTTGGGTTAGATCTTTTAAGAAAGGGCACTGTTTGCGAGCTGGACCTTTGAGAATGGTCTAAATCAAGGTAAGTTCTGTATAAATTAATAGCTACTTAGCAATATTTGTTTTTAGTTTTTGACTGAGTCTTCCTGGTAAAGTTTGACTACGCTCTCGAACATATGAGCTACTTTTACGAGCACCTTAATACAGGCAGGGGGAAGCTCTTTTTGAACCATCTAGGCCCCTTATTGACCACCACAGGTCAAGGCCAGAGATGGCAGATTGTTAGCTACTTTTTACATATTATCAATAGCAGTGCTCAAGGAAGTAGAAGAAGAAAGCTGTTTCTAGACTTCAGTCACTGCTGCTAGGCATAATAGATTTGAATGTAGACTCGCTTGGACTTGTGCGAACACAAGCAGACCCAACAGAAGAAGCCTCATGTAGATTATCAATCAATTATATACGTATGCAGTAACAAAACACATAAGGCCAAAAATAATTATTATGTTTTTAGATCAAGACTTATTTTGATCTGAAAATTTTGATTAAAAACAAAGAAATAAGCTTTCAAGCTTGTTTTCTGAGTGTTTTGTATAGTAATGGCTCGTTATATATTATCGATGGCCTTAATGCTTCACATTCGCTTCGGTCAGGTCGAATTACTGCACTCTAATGGTCTCTAGGAGTCGTGTTTCAGTGTATAACATCAATCTCAGCATTATTTTTCTGCTTCTTTCACTCATGAGTCTCTGAGCTTGAATTGTGATGTGCTTATTCCTTTGCCGCCTAGCCCCCCTTAAACTCTATGGCTGCATCGTTGGTAAAACTGTCTGATCGTGTTCAGCAAGGAACTATAGCTGGGCGACCTTCCTTCGCGTCTACTCACCAAGCGCAAAATACAAACACGCCATCAATAGTTACTTTCGCTCAGTCTTCATCTCCTTCCGCAAGCTTAGTTCATGCTTTCAGATCGCTACAACCCTAACATTGCACAGCACTACTGTATTGTTTAAGATCTTTTTCAGCAAGGCCACAAACAAAAACAGGGAAAAGGACCAAGTTATTTTGTTATAAGCAGTGGTGACCAGCAGTTCATACTTCCGCTCAGACAGAGCATAGTGGCCTTAAAATTACCCTGTAGTCTCACAATTACAAGCTTTGTAGATAGCAGGTACAACGGAAAGTCACGTAACATAGCCCACTAACAGCTTAATGGCTCAGCACCTATAAAAATAGAAAAAGACGGCAAAGTGACTGCTTAAGTGACTTTAAAGCTGCGATGGGGAGTCAACTTACATCGTTTTTAGGGCAGCTAGACCGCCCTTGCTGACTCCATGGAAGTTCTTCTTTACGATTTCTAGCTCAAATTTGATAATCCAAGCGTAATGAGAGACCTTAGATTCAAAGTCATGCAAGGCACAAGAGGCTTCTAGTTTAGCGAAGATCTAGACCAAAATAAAATCACTAAGATCAAGAAAATAGTGCATTTTTTGAGCAAATCAGAAGCAGATTAAATCGATTTTCTCCTTCTGAGAAAGGACAAAGTCTTAATGCAGTGTAGAGCTACTCTTGCTGACATAAAAACAGATCAGCTAACTCTTTTGCGTAAAAAATGGCTTTCTTTGCAGGGCACAGCGTAGCCTCAGGGCTTTATAAGGGTGAAGGCTTAGAGAGGCAGCAACTTGAGTACTCCACAGTGGAACAGACAATGGAGAGAGTGCAACAAACGCAAGAATACAGCTACAACCATGCTTCTTACTGTATTCCAACCCTCAGTCTACTACCCTCAGGACCTTAGGCTTAATCTCGTATCCAAAGTAGAAACAGATGAAAAAACAGTGAAGCCACTTAATTTGAATTTTTACAGTGAATAAGAACCCAGATCTTAAATTCTTTAATTTCCTCTAAAAGCTGAGGAAAACGTGTATTTTATTCTCAAAAAGTAAGAAGAAACTGTTGAATTCTAAGGAATTGGAGTGTTGAGCACGGCGGACTTGCGCCTAGGTCTTAATGCATGTGAAATCGTGCTTTTTAAGAATCAGGAAAGAACTGGAGTTGTAAACTGCCAGCTTAACAAAATGTTGTTCTGGCCCTTTGTTCGAGTCATGCATCAGTCCTAGCCTATGCTGCCGCCCACCACTCCTGTGGACATCTGCGTGTCTTTTCGAAGAATTCTGCTATCTCCGTACTACCACACCTACCAATACGACAACAAACTCTAGCTCTACTGCATCGTGTAGATTGCCAGAATGAAAAGAGTTCTTATTCTTTAGTCAGAAAAAAAAGATCCTTTGAGTTTTTTGCCCTCCGCTGAAAGTGACGCTCTGGACTACACCATACAGCATCCCACTATTAAAATCAAAATCACTTTCATGGTGTCAGACCTAGGCCACTAAGAAGAAATCTACGGGTCTGCAGTGGCTTTAGCAACAGCTCAACAGGCCCAAAATCAAACAGTGCAACTCAATAACGTACCAATCAAGAATCAAGCAGATTTACATCTGGGCTCAGTTAGTTTCGATTTAGCACAAACTCATAACAGTCATACTACACAAGATCAGAAAAGCAAAGGTTCCTGGGACCTTTCTCAGGCCTCTTTTGACGTGCATACTCAACCCGTTAAGAAGCAACCACAGCCCAGTCCAAGCAGAAGATACAGTGGAGGATACATTGCATCCTCAAAGCCAGAGCCGCACAATTTCTTAAGAAAGCAGACTCATGCCTACAAGCCTGACGTCAAGCTGCCAGTTATTAAGGAGAAAAAGGGCAGCCAGCAACTGAATGACCTTCTGAATATGATGAAAGTGCGTAAAAGGGCTCTGGGAGGCAACTATTAGGTTCCTCCTCAACCCAATCAACCCAGCTATTCAGTTCCCAGAAGACATGGTCGTTCATTTGATCTACGAAAACTCGAGCAGTCGAACCCTAACATAAGTAGAAATCTTTAAATTTTGTTCCCAAAAAAAGCCAACTAACGATAGATTCAACAGAACAGATTGCTGCACAATCAATAGAGCTCTCAACTCAAGGGTTTCAAAAGCGTTATGGATTAAATAGGTGACGTAGGAACTGTATAGCCTACTATTCGCGAGTACGTAAGGACTCCACAAGAAGCACCCTCTGAGGACGAGTATGTGGGCTAATGGGAAGGCAACTAGTTCGTTTGATCTCATTTTTTACATACAGAGTGCATCAATAGAGTTTATCATATAAAATCAGTTAATCGGAATTGGCCAGGGGTGGTACTGTTCAAGTTCCTAGGTATTTTTCTATGTTTTTTTCGGATTATGAATCGACCCATTTTTACGTTTTTTAGACTATCCGTTAGATGAAGTGCTGTACTTCTGGTTGATTACTTTGTCTATCTAAATGTTTGCAAGTTTGCTTTCTAGCTGCTGCACAGTTTCCATAACTCTTAGATTTTACTATTAGAATAATGACAGTTTGTCGTTAAGCAAGACTACTACTCTTCCCTGCTGCTCTAGTCTTCTTGTTGCTGAGTTCAGTTATTTTTTTAGACTTTCGTTAAGCAACTAAAGTTTATGGCACTCTTCTAGATTTTAAGACTATTAAAGCTGAGCCCTGAGCGTATTGATTTGTTATTGCATCAGTTTTCGATCGTTAAGGTAAATCTATCGTTCTCTATTGAGTTCGGTCTGCGCTTACTATTGCTGGTTTTTGACTGAACCCTTCTTATCACGCAAACGAATGTACTTTCTATTTAACTTCTATATTTCACGTTATAGCTCTGTTTTCTAACGAATGTGCTATTAGTTTTCTGCCTTTAGGTTCTTGAGTTGTTGCTACAACAAAAGTCTTTTTTGAATCTAAAGGTCAGCAGTTAACCTTTGATGCTACAGTTACTACAAGGCAGAACGCAAGTGTTCGTCTAAATAAGGTGTTTTTTGTTGCTAAGGGGACTCAGCTCTCAAGTACTTTTTTTAAGGACGACGCATCGTTTGAAATTATATATGAATAACAGATACTAGCTATACACTCTAAACTAAAAACACAAAAAAGATTATAAGGTCAAAACAAACAAAATTTCTTTTTCTTTTTTTTTACTTAATTTAGGATAGTCTAGATTATACTTTTATTTGAGGCGATGGTATGGAAATGGCCCTTCACACCACCTGATGAATCCCAGCAGCCCTAACAAAACAACTATCAAGACAACAATTCAAACTCATCTTTTCATACCTAGTATCGTTCTTATTCGAGCTCAAGGAGCTGCAAGCCTGACCCTTAGGACGAAAATTTTATTATTTGCAAGTAAACTACACGAGACGGTAATAACACTTACGAACGTGAAGAAAGAATACCAGTCGAACAGTCATCTTCTTCGATACTCTCTAATAGTCAATATGCGCAGCTCAATCAAGACCAGTTTTCACAAATTTAGCCTTTCTTCAACTCACTTATGGCCGTCCCCTTTATGAATTCGCCTTTTTTCAGTAGCTTCTTCGGCAACGATCCCAGCAGACAGGACTTTCCCTTTTTCAATAACCATTTCAATAATGCAAGGCAGTCATATGATCGAAACTCTTAAGGCAATAATAGGACAAATTATCATCAAAACACTCGAGGAAACGGAGCAGAATGGACAAGAAATTCATAGAGAAATAGTAATTAAAACAGAAATAGAAACAATAGCCCTAACAGTGGATTTTTCTATTCAAGAAAAAACGAACAGCAAGACTTCAACATTAAGGATCTTTGATTCAGTGAGTTATATGTATTAGCACTATTACTATACAGGACCTATCATTGTTTGACTATTTTCAGAGTTGTGGCACCCTTGATGCGAGGAAACATAGGTTTGTTATTCTGCTTGACTAAATAGCTATCTCTAAATGCTTTGTTTTCCTTCTTTTCTCTTGATTTATACCTACCTTAGCCTTTTTAATGACTTTTGCTTTTCTATCTGACTCCTTTTTCGACTAAAGTACTCTTAAGGCCATGCTATTTTTGTTTTAGCAGATTTACTGTCGATGTTGTTGCTTTCAGCTTAGTTTAAACTAAAAATGGCTTTTTAAGTGTTTTGTTAACTATAAGAAGCGAGCTAGACTTCGAGTTGTTTAAATTTTTGAATACTATTGATGCTGGTTTTTCGCGAGCAGGGCTTTACTACCTGTCGCTTGAGTAGTCTACTGATTAATCGGTTTCCCAGCTGTCTTAGCAGCTTGCAGCATCTTCGAAGACATACTAAACTTTAGGCGACTCATCGTTCATTTGGGAAACTTACTTAAGAAAGACTTACTTTCCTATTTATGCTACTTGACGAATGTGTGGAACTGTTGGTACAGCTAAGGGTGCGTTTGAGTAGTAGTCGATAGTTGGGCAAGCAGACTTTAGCTTTCTTAGACTTTTCCTTGCTGCAAAGCAAATAACAACTGGATTTTCTGTGCAAGGACTGGGTTTGCTGTAATATTTTCCATTATTTTTAGAATTGTAAAAAGCATTCTACATTTCTGTAGAATAGATTAAAATCTCAAGGCTTTAAACTGAAGAAAAAGAAATCTTCTGTATTTTCATTGTGTTTCTTTTAAATTTAGTTTTTGAAAGTTCTTTTGAAAAAACTTGAGAGATATCTATTACTATAATTTACGGTATATTAAATTTGAACATGCAAGCAGATACGCCTGCTAAGACCGTCATTCAAGGATTCCTTTACGTAGTCATTGAAAAGGCCACTCTACCTTCAATCCAGGGCTAAGTTGTATGTCATCTATCTCTGGGGGCAGTGGCCAAGTGCCAGACTAAACCCTTACGATCCTAGGCGACTGTCAACTAGGTCTTTCTGATCGAAGTACCTCAAAATCTTTAGCGGCTTATAATCGAATTCAAGGAAGGCTAAAATGTTATTGGAGACTGCAGATATGACGTGAACCCTTTCTTCAACCACCCTGGAGCGCCTCACTCAATGGCCAGCGACATCTTTGACAATCACAACGAAAATAAGGGGTCTTTGCAAATCAAAATAACTTATTTTTCTGCCCAGTGGGGCAAAATAAAGCTAAGAGTGTTTCACCTGTCGATGACCCAGCCATTCGTGTAGAAATTCAAAACAGCTCGTTTAAGGGCTAAGATAGGCGTTTTTGCTCAGACTAGTCTCGAGTGGCAGATGGATCAGAACTTTGACCAAAGAATGGAACTGCTAGTGCTCGGCAAAAACCTTAATTTGTAATTCTAAGTAGTGGCTGAGGAAGGAGTGATGGCGAAGTACACGATATACGACTTGGACAAGAGCGGACTGCTTCTAAACGAAACTAAGGCATACCAAGTCAGTCTTTTCAATGGTGACAAAGCAGTTGGTTCGATAAAGTACCAAATAGACTGGATACATACCTGATACATACAAATGTCATAACCATAAGCATGCATAAAATCAATAGAATTTAAATATTTATACATTTTTTGTTAAAATTTATTACTTAGATCAGCTGTAAAATCAATTTTGAAATATTTTTTTTTAACAATTATAAATTCTTTTTATTTTTCAATAGATTCCTAATAAATTGTCCTATAGCCTAGACCGAATATAATTCATTCTTTAAGTACAACTAATGTTTTGGCCTTTCGGAGGTAAACAGTAAGAGAGAAAGAGGATAACTGCTGAGTTCGCAGACAAAATCAAAGGCACAATCAAGCCAGTGATATGTCCTTTTTGTAATAAAAATCTCGCCACAAAAGTAGTATTCGGTTAAGGGGTCTAGCCTTCGTTCACATGCAACAACTGCGAGTTCAAGGCTGTCGGAGGGACTATCAACAAACTTAGCTAACACAACCTCATTTCTATTTAAAAGTTCGCTTCTATTCTGACAGCATAGATGACTGCTTACTAGTCGACCAAGTAAGAACCGCCTTTACCGGCAAAGCAGTGCTCTTAGAAGGCAGGACAGGTCTAGAAAAGTGCAAAAGAACAAAGTTAGAAGATCAAAGTTCAGTTGCAAATGCTGAAGGACAACTGCAAAAAGAAAGGCTAAGAGCTTGTAGGGGAGGCCGATAGACAAAATACAGTGCTTGTATTTGAGGAAGTTCTAAAAGTAGTGCAGTAAAAGCGACAGATAGGTAGTGAACAGTGGAACTCTATGGTGCGACGCTCACTAGTCGATGCCAGGGGTGTACATTTTGTGGACGAAAAGGCAGTATAGCTGAGCAGGGCTTAGGTTGAGAAAAGAATGGGCGCTCTGCGTAAGGAATGCAAGCTCAAGCTGAGAGAAGTCGACACTCTTATTCAAGAAATCAACTCTATCTAAATATGATTGTCTGCTTCTCTATTTGATGCTACTAATGTTCATATGATTGCACAAATGATCACATTTTGCGAAAAGAACTTGCCCGAGAACGAGGCAAAGAGGAAGTCCAGGCTTTACTGCTATGATAGGCCTCTTCCTTGGTAAACTCTATTCTTTTTTACAAGTCGCGGATTGTTTTTATCAGCTAGGCTTCTTAGCTTCTGAACCTTATCTAACCCATTTTCAGCTAACGCTAAGCCTTGCCCAGCCTCTACAAGGACTGGCTCCTTACTAGCCTTAGAAAAATGTTTTACTCCTGGGCTAATTAAAGTCTGTCCACTTAGTCTCTCTGTCTATCTTGATACTCTTTTCTGGCAGTTGCTCGTCTAAGTCTTTTAATTCTTCTGACTGGTTTGAACTCGCGACTTTACTAAGCTGTTTCTGCGTGCTCTTCGCTGTCTTTTGTGGTGCGATACTAGCTGAGCTTATCAATTTACTTAGCAGCCATCTTTGTTTTCCAGCGCATCGGAGGATTCTTTTACAGATCAGCGCATATATGAGGAGAACTTTTGATTGGAACAGGAGGCGAAACGCATTTTTGAGAGTTAAGTCTTTTAGAGTTAGGGCAGCGTGGGGGTCGATTAGTCTTCATAGTGTCTAATAGAGAGCTAAATATTTTAGATGAGATTATAAATTCTTAACTTAGGGGACATAATTTGATAAATTACTTAAAAAACCTTTTATAAATGATTAACTCATTAATCATTAGAGCTACTTGAGTTTGTACATGATGTCGATTACGCATGTACTCATTCCAATATCTTTAACTCCCATACCTTTGCCAGTCTAAGGGTTCCACATCTACCAAATTCCATTAGTCAATGCCTCGTTTACCCATTTTTTTGCGATCTCTTTAAATAGTTCTGTGTGGCCATTCTTTCGAAGACCTTATAGAATGAAGTAGTTCGGGGAAGCCCAAGAAGGACCACGCCACATTAAGTCAATAGTAAACTCGGGCACGTAGGAGGGGTCTGACCTTGAAACTGTAGGAATAGGATAGTCAGCTTTGTAGTGTTTTTCCTGAATAAACATATTGGTACGCTCTGGAGCATGCTGATGATGCTGTCTTTGTGTTTTTGAGGCAAGTCAGGGATCATGATGGGCAGCAGCACTTGCACGGTATTTTTTTGTGTTTTGTCGTACTTGCTTCCGTTCAAAAACAGAGAAACGTATCTGTTTTTTTCTTAGTCGAATAACGAAAAAAGACCTTTTGAAAAATGACGGTACTGTTTGAGACAGTAGTCGCTCATGTTCTTGTTTCCCAGCTACATGCTCAGCTCGCTCAGTATTTTCCAGCCGTAAGTGTATACAGCGTTGACGCCTACTTCCTTTATCACGAAATAGTCCAAAAAGTGTTTGTTCGCTCTATGTTTTTTCCTCTGAATAATCTTGTTCTGTTTCCATCTGTAAAGGTATTTGTAGCTTATCTACAACTCCAGGAAGTTCTTATACACCTACTTCAGACCTGGTTTGTCGTGCTCAACTCTCAAGGCTTAGTCGTACATGGGTGAGGCGTCAAGTCCGGACTACCAAGGATGGATGATGACCACTAATCCGTCATCGTCGGGCTGCCTGTAGAAAGCCCACCAGCCATGATACTCGACAACTTTTCTCAAAAATTCTTAGAGAACTTTTTTGTCTTTAGTTTGTTGGTAGATGCGCTAGAGGGAAATGGGAAGCATAGGCATTTGAGTGATATCAGTCTAGGTGGGATTGGATAGCAACAGATGGTTGACTAGAATATCTTTTTTGCTTAGTGGGCCCCAGAAGATCATCTAAGGGATTCTTTTCGTTTTCTTATCTTGCTTTTGGAGCATGGTTCTCATGTCGAGGATGGAATTAGTTACGTTGAGTCTTGACCACGAGATCATGTGAAAAGCTGAGTCCCAGAGCCATTGGTATGGTCCATATTTGACCAGACCAGGCCTGTAAAAATGAAATTTCATGCCCCACTTTTAACCTTAGACAAGGTGACTGTCTAAAGCTTACTTGATATGGTTGATGAGTTATGTTTCTTTGGGAGTGAAGCTCTGCTGCGTGATCCATAGCAGTGCCAGAATGAGTATGGCTACTCTTAGTAATTGCATAAATGAATTAATCCTACAAAAAAAGCAGATCATTGCACAATCATACACATCATATGCATCATATACGGGAAATATACTGTGAATCACTAAGAGCAGTATTTGTAAAGATATGTAAATGAAAAAAGGGAGTTGGCCTTAGAATATGGTAGAATAGTCCAGATAGAATCTAATGTTGAATTTATGCTATAATATATAAATGTGTTTCATCAAAGGATTGCCGACTAAACATATGCAAATATAACCCAAGAGCCTCAAGAAGGCCATTTTCAAACGTGAAATCCACCCCAACAAACACTCCAGCCTTATTGTGCCCTCGAATGAAATAACGATCAAAACGGTTGATCTCACTCACATACAGAAAAAGTCGAAGCCCCACAAATATGAGCTTTCCAGTGTCAACTACTTTGAGTTCTAGGGCTGTAGCGACCTGGAAGTCTTAGATTAAAATGATTTATATCTTATATGACATTACTTATTCTTAAGCCTTCTTCTTTGCCCTTATTGCTTTATTCTTAGTAAACAAAACTTTTTCTCTTGATATCGCCTTAATCCCTGTGCGTGCTATACTGTAAACACTCAATTGTAACTTAGTAAGACTTGTCGTCATTTGAATCTGCATGCAACCCGATGAAAATAAAAAGATTAAGGCTAGGGCATATTTAAAGGAATAGTCCTGTAGCAACGCGAAGTTTTACGGCACGGGAACCCTGAAACACGATTAGTTTTTAGACTACATACTGACTAGTTTCTTTTGTAAAATGAAAATTGTATGGAGTAAAATAGGCAATCGTGTGGAGCAGATTACGTAGTTGACAAGAAACATTTATTTTCAATAGATAAAAATTCAATAGAACAATTTCGCAAAACTGTATTTCTTTGAACAAGTTTATAGCGCTTATAATTTAATTAGATTGAAATTGATAATGACTATGCTAGTTTGCTATTCCTTAACTCGAAAAATAAAAAAATATAGAATTTTAGTCAAATGTGCCATCTGCTTGTTTGGGCAGATTCTTTGATCTCTACAACAAAAAATTAACTATAGGCAAGAATATTTTATATATTTTTGTAAAAGTATCTTGATTGTTTCTAATAATTTTATTAAATTAGATCAGTTTGATTCAACTTTGAAATATATTGGCTTTTGATAGTTATATTAATGATGGTATAATAGTGAAGATATCGGCGATGTAATAATAAAGAGATCAGTTTTTTACTTTGAAGGCGCTTCCTTAGGTCAGACTGCATTTTCCTCCAGAGGGCTTGCTAAGTATGTTCTTGCAGTTGTTGCAGGCCACTACAGTTTGGGCGTGACTGAAAACAGTGGATATCTAGTCGCAGCCTCCACATCGGACGTCCATGAAGTATGAGTTGGGGATCTGTACTAGTCTTTTGAGTTTGTGCCTGTGTTTTTCTGTTTCAAAGGAGGGCATGAGCAAGTCGCGTTGCATCTGAATCACTATAAGAAATAGTTTATTCTTTAATTAACTCACTCTTCCATTTAAAATGAAAAATTCTTTGACTAACTATAATTCATGCTTACTTTTTGATAGAAAAAGTCATTTTATATAAATCAGTGTGTATGTTTCTGTTCGCATCGACAAAGAGGACATTTTCTAGAAGTATTTAGCCACTCTTTGATGCAATTCGGATGAAACGCATGTCTGCACTGAAGCTCTAGTATTTGTGATCCTACGTTCATGTCTTACAGGCATATCGAGCACTATCGAATGCTGATGTTAATTTTGGGCTCGAAAAGCTATTATATTTAACTTTGGGTGAAACCTGCTTTGATCTACGGCTGCTGTTGTCTACTTAAACAAAAAAAATACGCTAGAAGCTGAAATTATGCTCCTAGAAATGACTGGAACCTTCTTCCTAGTTAAAGCGCTATCTGATGGATAATAACTATGTAGAGTTATTGAATCCTTTCGATGAAAACATTATTCATATTAATTCTGGATAATAGAAAAATACTTACGAAATGAGGCGTCCTAGACGAGATATCTATGTCAGTTGCCTGGCTATATTGTTGAGCTGCTACAACTGGTGGATCATTATGTGAATTGTCTAGTCTTGTTGAGAGTTAATGCGCTATAAAAATGATATTATAGACTCTGAGTTGGCAGTCAGCCTTTCGATATTCTAAAGAGGGCCTAGGGCAGGTGCCTGTGGATTTAAGGATAGTCTAAAGGGCTCGTGAATGCCTTGCAAATGATCTGGCTGAAGTAAACTATTTTAAGAAATTCTATTTGTTTAATTTGTCTGGAACCCGCTATTTTAGACTACCACTTATGGTTACATTAAATTAGTGCTAGTTGTGGCAATAGACATATCTGGCAAATCAGACAGAATCGGTGCATTTGCTGTTGGAGTTGTTTAAATAGCAGGCTATTCCACTACTTTTGTTACAATTTATTGTTTATCTTCAAGAGTCGTAGATTCTTAAGGATTAACCGTTTATTAGTAGTTTGCCATTTTTGATTAACTCTTTTACTCACATTTGATCTCTAGTTTGGAAGCCTATTCTTCTTTTCTTTTATTATAGATGGCAGCTTTCATCTAAATATTCGATTTTTCTTATTTTTTCTTAGAATTGTTAATCACGTTTGCCATGTTTACCTTCAATGTATTCGTCTTCGTTATACGAAAACAGTTTGACTTCTCTTTTTTCATCTCACTTTGTGACTTTTTTTATATCTTTATTGGCACTTCTTTTTGTTTGGCTCCAGCATCATTATCATTTGATTTTTTGCTACTTTTTTGTAGGTTTTCAAGACATTTTGTGACATGTCCTTTCTGAATAGACAGAATGCTACGAATAATTGATTTGGGTAGGTTTTTCCGCAGTACATGCAGCGCCTAGGCCTGACCACTCTGCTGTCTTTTTAAGTGCTATCCATTATATTATGTTTATTAGGCTGGCTAATACTTTATAATACCAATGATGCAGGCGCCAAACGTGAATTCTTACCCTACTTTAGCGGAGATTTAATATGCTCAAACTACTCAAAAAAAGTTCAAGTAACTGATCGATTCCAGACAAGTATCCAGTTCACTGATTTCGATTCATGAAAAAGTGAACAGTTCTTAACTTTTGCAACTTTTTTACTTAATAAATCACATCCAGGAAAACTACAACAGCAATTTTTATGCTATGAAAGGTATAGCTGAGCAATAGCTATAACCTAGATAGCAATCAGACAAAGCTATAAGGCAAAAACTTGAATATTTGAACGCAAAAAATATAAAAATTTTTAATAAATTACTGATCCTAAAGGCAAAGATATTGAAACTATAGGGGGAAGCCAAAACAGATGCGGCTAACTCTTTGAAAATGATGGAAATTACGCATAAAATAAAAGAAAAGAGTGAGACAGTTAAAGCTAAAATCAAAAAAATGAAATATAAAACCGGCACCAATAGGCAAACAAATCTGAATTCGCAACAACAGCCATAAATAAAGCGAAACGGCTAAATATCTCAGCTACTTAGCTCTACCTCTGCCCTGAGACTATAAACTACAAATTTGAAGAATTAGTGCGTTGAATTTTGCCAGTGGGTGAACAAAATGACCGCCAACAAATGATTGTGTGAAGTGACCTTGAATAAATATTTTTATGATAAATGTGAACGTATGGCTGATCAATAGTAGTTGTAGTAGTACTCCATTTTGGCTGATTCTTGCATTTCTTAGAACTTCTCGTTCACCTTTTCTTTTTATTTTTTTGTCTAAATCCAAGTATAGAAATTTGTAACATGAAACTCTTTGCCGAGTATTTTTCTGAGCAGTATGTCTACCTTGACCTTGTTGATGCTACTCTTTTTTATATTATTCATACTTTTTTGTGTTTGGTGATGAAATCTGCGACGGCTCCAGGCATCAAAATGGCGTTTTAGGTCACCTAATCGATAAATTTATCCACGCATTCTTGATTTTGCTAAAGAAGAGTTTTTATCTGGCTAACTATTTTGATGATTACACTTAAAAGTAGTCCAGTTAAATCCATGTGTTGAAAAGTCTTACAGTCAGATCGAAGGTTTTGCTGGGTTGATGGTTAAAGTCGTTGTTGAGGATCGATTCAAACTCTTTCTCATTAATGTGGGGACTCATTCGCTATATGAACTAGTCGTAGGAAAGCTTGTCTGCCTTGTCGAAAATTTAGTTAATTATCACTCTAATGCCATCTTATTTCTCTTAAGGAAGACAGGCCTGGACTATTTGTGCAAAATGTTTGACCTCCAGAGGCTACTAGAATGTGATGTCTTCCTGGTAGTAGTTGGACGCGTGTTAATAGAGTTTGTTGAGCAGCTAATAGGCTCTGAACTTTATCAGGTATCGCATGCACTCGGCAACTGACTGCACTTCTACGATTTCACCTAGTAAAAACCTATCTTATTAATATAAAACCTGAACTGATTGAGTTTTTCTTCCAACTGGCTGACTCCATGCTCTTCCTATTCTTAGATCTCGTTATTGAGCACTTTGTAGGCCTTTTCTGTGAGTTCCTGCACTCTTTTGCGTTGCTTAGTCAGTTCCTCATTCTGTTTGGCCAGGAATTCCTTGTAAATATTGTCAGACTAAGACTTAATAATCTATTTGCTCTATCGATCCTTATTGAGGAGCTACTTCTTTGAAGGATCCATTGCGATACTCCTATCCTTAGCTAGCTAAATCAACATACTTTTACGTTCTAGATAGGAGTAGTTGGGTTCAAAAAATGATTATCTATCGAAGGTTCAATCTAAAAGCCTACTTTTCTGTTCTCTACGTTTGCGAAGCTCAGCAGCTGAGGCGAGTAAGGCGTGTAAGATGAGGGAAACTTGTCCATTAAAATATCTGCTTCTGCATTCATGTTGTACATGTCAGATATCTATATTTAGTTGCGGTTAAAAATGCTGTCAAAGTCATCATTACCCCGGTCTTTATTATTCTTTTTGTTCAGCATGTAGTGCTGGTTATAGTCCTCTCCCTTTACACTAGTTCGAGCGGTTCCAGCTGGAGTCCTAGTCTGTTTTTTTTCCTTGAAAGTCTACTAATAAAACTTATAAATTTGTGCTTGGTCGTCCTCAGGATCGAGCTCGTCTTCAAAATTGACCTAATGTTTGTTTTTGTAGAATCTTTTAATTTGTCTTTCCTTGATGATTTTTTAAACCAAACTTTTTTTCTCCATTACGTGCATTGGGGGCTAGTGTATGGTATCCTAGTGTACTTCTTCTTCTTTTTCGTAGTTTTTGAAACTAAAGTTAGAGAAAGTCTATTGGCAGATTTACTTGCCAGTCTATATTAGAAGTTTGCGGTATTATCGAAATTTAGGAAGCAACTAGCGCATTAGAGTGTCTATTTCTGATTTACTTTTGGAAAAACTAACCCAGCCCAGCTCTTATTCCTATTATTTTGGTTGATCGATTTGTGATTCTTACTATTCTTACAATATTGCACTGCGCTTCATCTAATTTATATACAATCATCAGCTACTACTAATCTAAATACTAACTTTTATAAAAAACAAAAGATAGGACAGCATATATCTACTTAATCAGAATCTTGGTCTTATTTGATTTCTTGCGTCCTTGTCTCCCACTCCTCGAGCATTTCCCAGCTCATTTAGATCCATCGCTAACTTCTGGTCGAGCTTACTTGAGTACTTTTCGGGGCTGTAGAGGCCTCTTTTGATCCATCTGGCTGCGATCTAGATGTCGACTTGGTTTAAAGTCATTGTTGCCTGAAGCTGCAACAAGGCCGCAATATAAACTTTAGCCAGTCCGAAACAATAAGTTCTTAGTTCTCCAAAGCTGCCTTTGAACTGCTTGCCTAGCCCTTTCTCGATATCAGAAATAAGTGCCAGGTAGCTCTCTATTAGTAATTTATTGCTGTGGACGAACTGCGGATCAGCTAAATCAGTCCTTGTAAATTTATCAAAAGATTGAAGGAAAAACCGGATTATCGATTAGAGAGGAGCCAGCTAATTTTACTTTTTGCCGAGGGCTCTTACCACATCGTAGCAAAGCACATTGGTCGTTCCTTCCCAAATACTTAAAACCTGAGCATCACGCATAAGGGTAGGCAACATAGTTCCTTCAATATACCCCATGCCTCCGAAACACTACAGACACTCAGTTGCAACCTACATGACTTGCTTCCCTGTGAAAAGTTTAAGAATGGGCGTAAAAACTCGAAGCAGATTGGACTAGTGAGACGTGATGACTTTTGCATGCTACTTGCTGAAGAGTTGAGCCACGTTGAGATAGAAAATGAGATTGGCCCTATGAGTGACCTAAAGATGAGATAATACTCTCAGCTGCAAAGGCATTGAACTCAGGGTAGTCTTACCGATGGCTCTTCTACTTGAGTAGTCTCTGCATAGAGCAAGCATTCTGCGCATGACTCCTACTGCTGTTGCTGAGTTGTACAGTCTGGTCACAGTGAGCATCTTGGAGATCATCTTGACTCCCTGGCCCTCTTCACCCACTAGGAACCCTTAAGTGCCTTTTAGGAGAAGCTCAGCTGTTGGAAGCTGTTGAGTTCCTAGCTTATCTTTTAAACGGATTATTTCCAGGTTATTCAATCGGTCTCCTTCTCTTGTTTTAATAAAAAACAGAGAAACTTTGATTTTTGAAAGATTTTAAGGCGAAGGCACTTAGTTTCCGCTGATTACTTTGCCTAAGGCCAAACTCATTTGACTTTCAGTGGCACTCGTGAACCATTTATAACCGTACAAATTGTAGGTGCCCTGTGAGTTTTTTATGGCTACTGTTTATGTGTTGGAGACATCAGATCCGCCCTTTTTTTAGGTCATCCACTGACCTGATGTCCAAGGATCAGTCCTGGAAGTCAGGTGATTGAAGGCTGTTTGCAGATGGGGCGAGCTAGTTTTATCGATGTTTCTAAGAGTGTAGGCTGCTCCGTCTGTCATGGCTAGAGGGCACCCGTAGAGCCCTGAAGATGTATGGTACATGTACAAAGTCACTAACTGACCGAATCTTTGATGTTCTTTAAGTTTAAATTTGTCATCTTCGTATGCCATAGCTACGATGCCATCTTAGCTAGAGTATTTTCCGAGTTGTTTCCAGCCTTCCGATAAATGCAGTTTATCTATTCGTTTACCATAAGAATCAAATTGCTACAGTCTTGGGTGGTTTTGTTGTGCATTCCTGGCTGCCTCCAGGTACTAGTTGGTGAATCTGTCTCCAAGTCTTTCTAGTTCCTTTTGAAAAGGTTTGTTTTAGGAAATGGGATGATTTTCTAAATAGCTTCTCAGGGCAGTGTCTTCGAGGTAGGAGTTGCCTATTCTCGGACCCTATAAATGCAAGTTTCTTAGGTACTCTAAGTGTACAAGCATATTGGATGGTATTTTGTGGCTAGACATCAGATATTACTATTACGTCACCAACCATGACAATTAATTTTCTGTCTTGAATATTGAAATCAAACTGATTTTAACTGATTTTTGAGTGGTAAAAATAATAAAAATGAGCATCAATATCTTTTTTTACGATAAAAAATGCATTTTTCTTGGGGTTGTGATAAGATGAGGTGTTCTTAGCTTTTCCTGGCCTCCCTTCTAAACTTGGAGTCGTTGTATGAGTAATCTTTTTCTTGAGTTTTGACTCTTTAATCATGTTTAGAGTTCTCCATTATCATCGATATGTGGCCTGCTTTTCTCCGTGAGTACATCTGATGACTCTGATGAGCGTTTTAGGTCTTCAAGCATCGAGGTATTGAGAGAATTCTTTGGTATATTTTCCACTCAGTAATGGTATTGTCTTCTTTTCCGAACTGATACTGCTTGAAGTTATTTATAAAATGACCATTCGAATAGCTTTTTCTTGCTCTAGGTTCATAGTCCCGTATGTAATTTGTATTGTGCCTCTATCTGTTTTTTAATATATTTTTGGCTATAGACATAAGCTACTGTTGTTTTTATGGTGCTAAATCCTATGACTAGCTATCTGAATCGTTTATTGACTATTCTTCGTCACAAGTAAATTTCGAAAGCGAGGGCCTCGGAAGCACTACTGCCTCTTTTTACATTATCATCAGCATCTATATATTTTTGGCAAGATCTCCTGCATCTGTTTTGTATTTTTTACCATGTGCAAACGGATCCATGTACATCTTTGTCTCCTCTTCGCTGGCTCTTTTCTTCTACATCTAAGAGCTGAAACATTTTATAATAGAATTTAAAAGTGAAGATCCGAAACTTATCCAGTCCTGACTGCTGAACTGAGCGAAACTAGTTTGATTTTTGGTCGGATGAAAGAGTCCTAGCGAATTTTAGCAGGTAAGTGAGAGAATGTTTTCTTCGTTTTGAAAGTAAGCCCTAAGAGTTGACCTGTTTTGATGTGGAGTAATAAGTTTGCAGTTATTCCTGCTGAAGTAGATCGATGCGTTAAGCTCTTTGAGAAGCGAATGAAAGGGTGAATGGTGCAGAACCAAGGGATCAGGGCCATAAATAAAGCATCCGGGACTTACAGAGTGACCGTGGATGTCTAATAGCAACACAACGTCTCCTCTTTTCTTAGCCTGTCTTACTTCTTCTTTTAGAGATATAATCTAAGGAAAGCATTCACTGATTTAACCTTTGAAGTTTCTATTAATGTCTTGGCCTAATATTCCAGTTCGATAGTTGCCCATGTATACACCCTAGGCATTCAGCATGGGAACTATCTTTAAAACGATGTTGTTTTTCTTTATAAGCTCCTGTATATGTAGTGAGGATTTTAGTTATCTCAGAATGCCTTAGATTACCCAAGAAGATGAGGACTCGCCAGGGTGCGTACGGGCGTTTATGAAAATGAAATTAGATTCTTTGAGTTCAGGTCGGTCATTAATGCGAATCAAGGGAACATTAAGGCCGATTAAGGATTTGCAAAGAACTGACTATTAATAACAAAGTGAGCTCGAGGATAATCTGATTAAAGAAAGAGATGACAGTAGATGAGAGTAAGTATAAGGAATACATGATGCGATGCTAAGTTCTTTGTTTGCTTAAAGGTTTAAATCAAATGTAAGACAGTATGTTGTAGGCGTTTGCTTTTGAATATTCTTTAAAGCCCTTAAAAATGTTTTGTTTTATTATATTTTATAACTCAAATTGCTGCCGATAGGTTACCATTAGCCGTAAGTTTAACCTGCGATCTTCCCATAAGGCTTTTGACCTGTTTGAAAGAGCGAATATTTTTTGTTAAAAGAATGGAGACAAAAGGTAGCTTTTTTGTTGATTGGTGAGATGACTTTGAAGTAGAACCACTGTTTGTGTCCGGCTGTGTTGGTGTCGACTGAAATGTTCAGATGATAGACTGAGCCGACCTACGTGTAGTGGAGCGTACTTTTTAAACTGATTCGAGGTTGCCTCCTTCGAAAAGACTGTGGAATATGATGTCCCCACTGTTTATTTACCGTGAATCTTACTACCCTGCCTTGCGAAAGTACTCGCTTGAATGTTTGGGCTGCATCGCCAGGTAGATCAATTAGCCTCTCTGAGCTTCTTAGTTAGATCTGAAAATGGGTATTTTTTAGTTCAGTTATTGCTGAACTGATTTGCTTTTGATAAAAGTTGGAAGGTTTTTAAGCTGTCGGATTATGGGTCGAGGCTCGATAGTAGGAGTTGATGATTTATTTTGGGTTTTCAGTTTCTCAACCACTTACTTTTTTGTTTTTAATACCTAAAACTAGGAATGCTTTCTTTTGCGGGTATATTTATGTTTATTCGTTCGCAGTGATGGCTTGGCCTCGATATGCTAAATCTAGACAGAATTTTCAGCTTGGACTAGTTTGATTGACTAGAGAGGTGCATAGTTTAATTTGATTTCTTATTGGAAAGACTCAAAACCTTCCCAGTTTTCGTCGATTTGAGCTCTCATCTGCCTATATAAGCGATAATAAAGAAATAAATGTTTCATTCATTATCAATAACAGCATGACTATACTGTATAAAATACAATACGTAAATACTTAATATATTCTGTTTGATTAGATCAGACGACTCTTGATTAATATGATGCTTAATGCTCTAAATAATATTTATTATATTTATCTAGATATAACTAATTGTGATGAATATACTTTAGATCGACGCTTCTTTAAATTTAATTTGCATTTTAATTACAGAGTTTACACTCTTTTCATAGAACATGCTACAGCTACCCGCTAAACTAGCTCGCTCCTCTCTCTTTTCAGTCCTCACTCATCAAGGCTTTGCAGTCGAGAAGCCGCCCTCCTCGCACAGTGTCGTCAAATAGAGGTATTCTCAAGCATATTCAGAATCCTTAGAACTAGAAAATTCTCAGAGTTTGTTAAGATAGTAGGATAAAGTAGTCCATTTTTCGACGCCAGTCTGTATTCTGAAGTCAGCAAGCATCTTAAGACGTTGTTTTATGACCGCAAACAACACGCTCACTAAACACAACCTCTGATGACCTCTTTGGAGAATCTGAAAGTGGCTTCTCTAAGTGCAAAAGGTAACTGGAATCATACGTAGATGCCACGAATATGCTGACCGTGCTGAGGACATTCAAAACAAAAGGACTTCCCTTTTATAATAAGCTAGATAAGCTTAAAATTGATCTCATAGGCAGATATACTGCTCTCATCAATGAAAATTCATAAAAACTCAGCTTCTAAGAAGTAGTGTCATTTTTCTACGAATATTGCTTTTTCCAGGATATATCATTCTCTGGGCCCTTACTCGATAAAATCATCACTTTTCTAGACGACCCAAACACCAAAATTTAATTGCGACAGGCCATTACTATTCTTTCGAGCTTGTCGTGGAAGTAAGTTATGAGGCCAAAAGAAAGATTAATACGCAAGAAAGTGTTATTCATAATATAAACTCGAGTGGCATAGCTATCGTAAGATTAGCTCATTAAATCAGTTACCATTATCAATCGAATGAATGTATTCGAATTAGATTTCTACTAAAAGAATTACATTAAGGTAATATACGGTAAGGCCGTATAGAAAGTCGCAGATATATCATAAGAAAGTGTATTGTCTTTGCTCAAAAGTCCACTCAACATTAAATTTCTGCCTGCCTTAAAGCTATATTCTCATATAATGACCAACCTGTGCACACTCATTTAACCTGACGGGAAAAGTCTCATCACAGTCACTCAGATGGCCACGATGCTCACTCATATAGGCGACAAACTTAGACTTCGCAGCTTAGAAAAAGCTTAACAGGATAAAATTTTGGCCTTTTTGAATCGCTATGCATCATAGTGCCGCAAAAAAAATGAAGATGGCCTTTTTTCAAACCTAGTAGCGAGCCTTTTAGCATAGGATTTTTTTACTGACAACTAAAGTAGACTAGTCAATATTGTACTTACTCACAAAATAAAGCTAAGCCTTAAAAGTCTTTTTTTACTTTCAACTAAAGAGATAAGCATGGATCCATTCGTTTCTTAAATTAAGTAATATTCTTTGTAAAAAATAACTCTATAAAACTCAGTACTTTTAGGACTCATCTTAAAATCCTTCGGAAACGAGATATAGCCTTAATTATCAGAAAAAATACAAAAAGTATTTAATATCATCAATCGATTCATGAATACACCGCCGAATTTCACTAAAACAATCAAGTAGCTCATTTACAGCAAAAATGGACCTCATTTTTTACGTCTTTTTAATAAAAATTTCAAGGAAATCATTCAAAATCTGCCAAATCCTTTTTAAGTTTAAGTTGAAAGCCATCTAATCGAATAATACAGAGAAGCTTATCTCAGTTACATGCTAGAAGCTTTGAATTAACATGAAATCCGCGATTTTTTCAATAAATATTAAGATAAAATATAAAATGGTCTAGTTTGTTATCTGATTTCGAAAGACTACAGACCTTAAAACTTTTGGAAAACTCCACGTGTGATTTTTATACAGGTAATGGCTAAACGTATTGGGGCTATTGTATAGAAATAAGATAAAAAATTTATTGTAGTGTTTCTAAAAATGCTCAAGCACTATTGTGTTTACGTGGTAGGTAACAGCTAGGACTAGTTGACTTCGAGAGTGTTCTACTAGTTAGTTCACTTTACTGTTCACAAACTCTCTTAAAAGCCTTAGAGTTACCATCGAGTGGTGAACATCCTCGAAGCTATTTTGGTGACTAATAACAAAAACTACAATATTGAGCCAAATCATTAAAATTTAGTCCGACTTCTGCTTACTAAAATAAAAATTTGGGATAAAAATCATCTTTCTTGCCTTATTATATAAAATGGCTTGAGACTTCACATCGTGTAGAAAAATCACTTACAAAATATAAAGTTTTCTGATTATTTTATTAAGAGAGATTATAAAGAAGAGTTAGCCTATATATTCGATCCTACTTTTACCCCCAAAATATAACGGCTGAACCCAAGCAGTCTGAGAACTATTTTTTACAATAAAAATCTATACAATTTCATGACAAGTCATTTAGATTAGATACAAAAAATCATCAAAAAATAATCGGCTTTTACTCTATACAGATATCTAACAAGTTTTAATCATAAAAAAGATAAAGTTACCAGCATAATCTTGAATTCTATTTTTTAAAAATTATCGAAATAGGAGAAGCTGTCCGAAGGCACGCATTTATCTTCAATCCTGAAAAACGCTATAAAAAACTAATATGATGACCTATAAAAATATTGTGTTTTTTTGAAAAACACTTTGAGTCAGAATCGTTTATAGAATTTTTCTTTTGCCTATCACTGCGAACTTGTAAATTCTCTTCTGTTGCATACTAATTTTAACGCATTTTAGTATTTGCAGAGGCTAGCCAAGTTTTACAGAAAAGATAAACAAAAATATCAAGAATTGCAGAAGAAAGTAGCTGGAAGCAAGTCTTAGTTAGAGAAGATATTTTAGCCAAGCAACAAGCAGTACAAATGATACGTATTTGCTCAATATATAAATCATATAATATGCCAAAAATATAATATTATCTTAATAGTGAAGTATCACTTAGAACGTCATCCATGCAACAAACGATTCTTAAGTTGACCTGACATTTGACCATCTATAATTCCTCTACTTTTTTATACGACTTGCAAGGCCGACTTAATCATTTCAGATCGGACTGAGTCACTTCCTATCTGATTTTCATCTTTCCACTCGTAACGCTTCCAACTGTTTAGTAGTGCACGCACTGCCTCGGCCAAGTAGGACACTCCCTAACTAATTTATTGCTTTAAATGGATCTCACTAACGTACTTCTGGTCATAAAGACAGTAAGGGTAGTCCGAGTTCAAGACTTGAGTGTTCTGGTTCATCAATCTGGTGTTTAAAACAACTGCCTAGGCAAGTGCCGGGGTGGTCAGTTACAGAACCTAAGACAAAAAGCCAGCGATAGACATAAAGGAACGACTTAAGCGAATCCATACTTATCTATCTAGGGAGTTTTATAGTGTAGAGTTGCAGAGTCTATCAAGAATGCGACTGTTCTCAAGAGCAAATCTGCTGAACAGCAAGTATTATTTGAACATATCGTATAGCCTCAGAGTTTTTTTCACCTCAAAAACTGTCTTTTTAGCCGCTTTAGAATTATTGTTTGAGGAAGAACTCATCAAAGGTAGTTTGCTCAGTTATATCTCAATTGATGAAAACGGATTGATTTTGAATGCTTATGTAGTCACAGGGTAAGCCTGAAGTCCCATAAATAGTGCTTCTAGCGATTTAGATATGCTTTGATCTTGCCAGTTGTGGTCAGTCCCTAAAGCTGCCGCCATATTGAAAATATTTTTGAGAACAACTGGATCGCTGAGACAGTTCGGACTACTCAATTTTTTCATCTTTTACTAACAGTCGGGAAGAATCATTTCGATAAGTTTTGAGAGGTTCTAGTGCTGGTCAGATTGGTAAAGTGCAATAGTGACACCGACCGAACAGATTGAAGTTAGCAAAGAAACAGAAGGATTACTTATATTAGATAATTATCTGAAAAATTACTAAACAAGACCTTTTGTTAGGGACTGTATGTTATAAATATTGGTGATCGCATCCAAGTAGAAACATTTATCGATAAAATTTAGGATTTGAATTTTTTAGACTTACTAAGTATCTCCATTTCCTAAAGAAGCTATATGTTTGCTAAGAAATTCCCTCAGCTGCGTAAGAAAAATTAGCCTTTGGGATGTTTTTGCATATTCTTTGAGGTTCGGAACATCTTACTAGTATTTATTGGCTTATATTTAGACGATTGTGCTTAGAGCCAGCAGTTAGCTATTGCGGCTTGATTAGCTTTTCAACGCATAGAGGCAGTTTTCAAGTGATAAATAATACCGGTCTGGCCTCATTTTACCTACTTTTACTCTGAGAAAAAGGGCAGCCGAGCTAACTACTGTGCCCAGAATGCCTGGACTGAAAGAAAGCTTACGGCATCGCAAGTTGGCTAGCAAAGTTTAAATGAAGGCTTAAGAGTTTTGTTCACTGATATGAGTTTTGTTCGTGCCTAGTCGGCGTATAGTATTAAGCATTTAAGCGAAGAGAAGCATTGGAAGGTCAGGTTTATACTCGCTGTGACTATCTTTGGATGATTCTTATTAATTATGATTCCAGATGTGATGCTAGATGGATCGACATATGCCTATACACGCAGGTATGGACATATTTTTTTCGAGCATTTGAGCGCCCGAGAGTCCGTTGGGTGACTTAACTTTGCCGAAAAATGCCATAGGATAGGGAGGAAGTCTTTGCACGCTGGACTGCATCTGCGATAATGAAGAATTTTATGAGCTGTTTGAGGAGACCTAGGGGTTGAGATAGAAGCCCCCTCTGCCTCTTTGGAATATGCTAAGCATCATTAGTGAATAGAATTGTGTGAGTGCTTTCTGAGAGTATACGAGTGAAGCATTTGTATTGCATATGATAGCCTGATGAGCCATTTTATTTCCTTCCCGAACTATTGAAAAGTAACTTTGCCAGGTCTAATAGAGGAAGTTTTTGCTGATGGAATGAGGAGATCTAAGCACTAGAGAGCTAAGGAACTGATCATTTATTGTCAGGTAGTGGAGCGGCTATGAGTATTCTATGCTTCTTACGGCCTAGATTCCATAGCTTTAAAGCAATTAAGGAGAGGCCAAAGGGGGAACTGGGCTCAGGAAAACTTTACTTTACCCAATCAGTACCTACACTATTTGCACCACTAGATACTCCTATTAGAGTGCCAAAAAATAAGAAAACAAAGAAAGAAGCAGCAATAGATTAGTCCTTATAAGTGCAGCCTGTAAGTTTTTATGTCTCCAAAAAAACAATTCGTATATATTATCGCTACGTTCCTTTGCAGGCTATATAAGTTTTTTTGCGATTTAAAGAAGTGCTTTGGTGCACTCGATAGTGTCGGGAATGCAAAATTTGACGAATTTCACAGTCTGAGGATCACTTTGCCTTAACAGTATTTTATGGAAGAGCAGTAGAAGCGAGTTAGTCATCTGAAGAGAACCCTATCTATTGAGGTGTTTCCATGCTGCCCCGAAACCCTCTCGAAACTAAAAGAGGTTTTTAAGAAGCAAATCAGCCAGCCTATCATCAGTGAGACAGACTGCCAGAAACTAGAAAATGTGCTGAAGAAGCTAAGGAGAATTCGTACGGGTTACTAGGCGTACCAACATTCTGATGAAACTCTGTAGAGAGGGAGAGTTTGTAACTGAAGGTTGTTGGACTTTCGGGAAGGAGCGAGAAGCTATCGACATGAAGACCTACCGGCCGTGGTTGAACTGTATCAAATTTTGTAGGGCTAAAAATACGCAAGAAATGCCAAGAGTTTGAACATGAAGCGGTTCCTGAAGAATACCTCCCTGAGCCTCGAAGATAATGTTCATATTTTTGTTAACAGCATTCAACTGTTCTACACTAACATGCTGGGAGCTATCATGAACAATTTAGGCCGGATGTTTCTTTACATCTATCCCCATTCTCGCCTCAAAGTCTATCAAACTAGCAATCACGTGGATCAGATTAACTTTTGTGGTCACCTCATATAATCTGTCCTCAGAATTTCCAACATTTTCTGTTGAAAATTTCTTTCTTGATTTAATGCCCTCATTTTCAGGTCGAATTTCTAATTTTACTTAAAAAGGAAGATTTTCTTAAAAAATAGCTGTTTAGAGCTGCTTGCACAAGTTAAGTTTAGAAAGAATAGGTAAGGGACTGAGATGCAAGGTGAGCAGTGTCGTGATGAGATTCATGGAATGGCAAATACAATGATAGAGCTCTGTCCTTTGTTCTTACCTTAGCTTGATTATTTTTGAATGTCTTTTGTGTTTGGCCCTGTATTTACCCTACTTTTCAATCAGAGAAATGCAGGGTTTATCTTCCTGGAAAAGCTACCATTCACGGTTGAGAAGCCCGAAGAGTTATCGACTGTCATTGGGAGCTTAAATAGGATACAAGTAGCGCAAAACAGTGTTGAAGGCGTTTCCATTGTTGATGATTTCTACGACTTGTAGCATATTATAGTACTAGGGGCAGTTCTCACTAACTTTCAGCTTCATTAGACAAAGATTCAGTAACTATAGTTCTAATGCGCCCAAATGGTCACTATTGAGCACAAGCAGCAAAGTGTAAAACCAAGGTACGGGATAAATCTCAGTATTAAGTTAGTTTTTCTTGACAACATTAACGATATTGATCTGTTAATCTTGGTTGATGTAATCATTTAGCCATGTTGTATCTTTCTTAGAAACGCGACATTGCGCTGAAGGGAAAAATTGCTGCAGACTGTCACTATGCCTTAAGATGGCTATCAAGTGGCTGCAAAGAGCTTTTTTTAATTTTCGACTTTGTCTCTGAAGCTATGGACTGGTATGAGTAGCCGTGCTGAGGCTTAGAACATTGAAAAGTGCCTATTAAAACGATTTGTTAATGTGAACAACCCCGATGGCCAGAGGCAGAAGCTTTCTGGTTGAAATGTTGATGAAAATAGCTGTAAGGGCATTGAAGAGGTAGCGAAGACATTTGGCAGTTACGATGCTGTTCTTAGAGTTTTATGCAGCCATGGTTTGAAAGGCAGTTAGCAGGAATCGAGTGATCAGCAGGCCAGTAGTGTTTTCCTGGTTGACTTGGAGCAGCATACACTCAATTTGATCGAGTCTACTACTGTTGAGCTCCACCAATTTGCAGATAAACTTGATTGACTGTTCGATTTAAAACTCATTTTGGTTCTAATTGTTGCCCATTTTGCTTATCTGCTCACGCACTCCTGTGCCCAAAAATCCATGGATGATTTCAACAACGTTCTCCAGTATAGTTTAGGTCCCGATAACATCTATAAGTTTTAGAGTATAGTTTTTTTGATAGTTGCCTAGCAGCTTGATGAGTACGGGGGCCACTGAGCTGAAGTTTAGCTCAGACTGGTCTCCTCTGCAAGCGTCTATCAAGAAATGTTCGATCTAGTATAGATAGAAATGCTGGGTTAAATCTGCTTCCCTGCCTTACTTGATTCTTCTTAAAAAGTCATCATCGTATCTTTATGCCTATCTTCTTTAAGATGCCTTATCGATGGCTATCCAGAACAGTTAAGTTTCTTAGGCAGCTACTTGCTTGATCAGCTGTAACGTAAAGTCTCTGAGCTGATGCTCCATTCTGTAGTTATTTAATCTAGCTGCTCGCAGCATTACACCTAGCCAGTTTTTCCAATGGAAACTGACAGCTGGCCATTCACCACTGCCCCTGGCTATAGTTCCCAGCTCTCTTATTTGCCTCCTTGAGCGTTAGAGCTCGTTTCCAGTCTCTACCACCATAACTACAAGCGGCCTTAGATATTCGCAGTCAAGTCGAATCAATTCTTACCGCAACTTATCATTTTACTGGTTGTTAAGTGTGCCTAGGTATAGTTTTTGAAAGGGGAAGAGCAAAAGAAAAAGTTCAACAAGTAGTTTAGCAATAGCTTCGTTAAAAGCCACGTTCTTCATGTCAATTCGATAGAATCCTGCAATGTCGCTGCCTATCTTGACCACTATATTTTTGCAGCCTATGTTTTCGATCTATTCGGAAAGCTAGTAGGAACTCATACTTACACCTGCCTTGTAGAAAAGTTTCAGGTAGTTGATGAGCAGATTGCCGCTGTAATCGAGTAAATCACATCCGAAGTCAAGATTTCTATGATTTTTTTTGAGAATTTATGTTTACTGATCAGGTCTATGAGTGATAATGATTGTGCTGAGGCTGGAATAACCTTCCCAAAGCATGCTCAAAAATGATTTTTCCGTTTGGCCTGTCGTGTGCTGAAACAGTGGAGGGAACTGTCCTTGCTAGGTGAGTCTGAGAATGCTAACGATGAGTTTTATGCAGTTTTCGTACTATTTGAAGTAAATCTATGTGAGTCTGGCTAGCAGGACTACGAACTAGTAATGGTTGGTGTTGACTTTATTCGGGTCGTTGCGATCAAAAAAAGCATCGATTCTTTCAGTGTTTGGCTTGAACAGTCTTCCCTCGATCTCAGCCACATAAAAGTCAAGGTATTTTTTGCTTTTTTCCACGTAGGTTCGAAGCAGTCGCCATATCAAGGGTTTTCCCGCCATCAGTTTTTTACTAGCTTCCTATATCAATCGTATCCAGATGGCATCTAGTTGAGGGCTGTTGTTGTAGGTAGCTCCGTTTGGAAATCCCAGTTATCTGCTTGGCAGATCTAGATGTTCTTTGCGTTCTATTGGTATGAATTCTCCATCTGTTTTGGGGCTTTTGCAGAAATCCATGAGTCCGAACCGCAAGAACTCCCAAAAGGCTTTTCCTGTCTATGGATGGTTCATTTTTTTGATGAGCTACGGTCCTAAGCTTTACGGATGACCAAAGTTTTTCATAATGTCTTGGTAGAGGAAGTATTGTGTGGGGACTGCAGATAGTGGGCCAGGACGTGCTTCGGCTCTGATTCTGGGGGCAGAGGACTGCCGAGAGTTGCCAAAGAGATTATTGGGCGATGTGTTCATTTGAACTAGCTACTAATCTAATTGCTATAATCACTTATGGCGCGATCAAGCATATAATTAGTCAAATACTAAACTAAATCAATATCAGAATCTGATAGCATTTTAAATTAAACTAAAAAACTTTTTAATAGCTGTTTGTTTTGAAAAAAAACATATAAAAAATGTTATTTGTTGGCTAAGGATCAGAATTCTGTGTGTTTATTGAGTTTGTGTCTTACTATTGTTAGCGTAACGCTGATTACGATTACTCCCAAGTAGGTCCAGCCTACTAGAGCCCAGTTGAAACCCTAGAGCACAGCTGACTCTTAGTAGATATAGCCTTCTTTGTGATCGCAGGCCTCTTCACAAGTGTTGCAAGTGCAATTATGAGTGATCTGACTAAACTACTATTTACAGTGAAGTTGTGTATCTAAATGCCCTTAGTACTGCAGGTTGACATGTTAGATAAGGCATAGTCGTTGTATTCATCGAGAAAAGCCAGGGAATCTTCTTTATTGTAGGAAAAATTCATCGAAACGTACTGAAAACCCTGGGAGACTGCGTTGTGGCCTTGAAAATTAAGGAAACCCGAAGGAGTACCCATAGCGCTCACTGAAGCTACAAAAGGTACTCTTTTGCATGAATTAAATATCGCACAAGCTGTGTCTGCATGTACCCTGACGTTGACCCGCTGACCCATTATGGTGCCTCCAGGATTGTTAGGATCGGGGAAAGGCTCGTATTTCTTGCCAACATCCATGAACTGATCTTGGCGAGATGAGCAGGCATAGGCACACCAGAATCGTTTAATGTTGATGGCACATAGATCACAGCCGCCCTACCCTCCGAAAATGCTGTCGATGATTCCTAAATTTTTTTGAGTAGCCTCGTCGTTGAATTAATTACAGCAGCCCAGTCTGCCTGGCTC
>Ga0169931_10001945_pt1 | contig 33970 bp, 48 predicted proteins | sample Kivu_15m_20L_FD_129675 | JGI IMG/M metagenome (GOLD analysis project Ga0169931, IMG submission 129675) | Freshwater microbial communities from Lake Kivu, Western Province, Rwanda to study Microbial Dark Matter (Phase II) - Kivu_15m_20L... | ecosystem: Environmental > Aquatic > Freshwater > Lake...
GTCGTCCAGTGGCACCCACAAGCTGACATTGTCCATGCCGTCGACTCCGTAGTACGGATCATCGTGGTGCCACGGAGTGGGTGTGACGGTGCCAGGTTCTTTCACCAGCACGTGTTCGTGGAAAAAGCGCGGTCGTTGGGTGCCCATGAGCGCACCAGCAATGTGGGGCAGTGCGCCGGTCGAGGCGGCAACTCTGAATTGGTCGATGCGTTCCCAATTCACGTAGTCATCGAAAAATCGACCGCCTGCTTCCCCCACCGTGTAGTCGTTCGACCAGGAACTGGGGGATGCCATGTTGTCGTCGATGCCTTCACCAATCTGGGTAAGTAGGTGGGCATCGAGAACTTGGCGAAGGACCACGACTCCCTGGAGGCGGTAGGTCTCGACATCGGTGGTGGTGACCTCGCGCATCGCGGGTCAGCGTAGGCACCCACCGCCTGGTTCGAAGACCGTTTCGCGCCCTACCTTGGCCAGACGATACACAATTGCACAAAGATGAGGGGCGAATGGTGGACTGCCAACGACCGGTCATGGACAGAGGGCATCAGAACCGGGCTGACCCAGGTGGGGTCGGCCGGACCCGCCGATAGCGTCAGTAACTCATGCGTCTAGGGCTTCGGCCCTTGGCTCAAGGATCGATCGTCGAACCTGTTTCAAACAATCGACGTCCGTGAAGGCCGACATGACCGCAAGGTCATAGAGGAACCGCACGGCACAACCCAACACGGTGCTCCGCCACGACCTCTGGTTGTGCGGAGCATTTGCGTGAAGACAACAAATCAACACACACGAGCAAGAAAAGGGTTGCCGCCATGGCACAAAAAGCGATCGTCGGCGAAAAAGTCGGCATGACACAAGTGTGGGGAGATGACCAACGCGTCATCCCCGTCACTGTGCTTCGCGTCGAGCCGGCGCGCATCGTTCAGGTGAAAACCAGCGAGCGTGACGGATACTCGGCAGTTCAGGTGACCTTCGGCACGAAGAACGCGCGCAAGATCAACAAAGCAGAAGTCGGACACTTTGCCAAAGCTGGTGTCGAGCCTGGTCGACGTCTCGTCGAACTGCGTCTCGATTCGGTCGATGGTTTTGAAGTCGGTCAAGAAATCACAGTCGACACACTCGCTGCTGGCGAGAAGGTCGATGTCACGGCAGTAAGCCGAGGCAAGGGTTTTGCCGGTGGCATGAAGCGTCACAACTTCAATGGTCAGGGCGCGAGTCACGGTAACCACAAGCACCACCGTGCACCTGGTTCGATCGGTTCATGTTCATTCCCTGGTCGCGTGTTCAAGGGTTTGCGCATGGCTGGCCACATGGGTCACGAGCAAGTCACAACTCTCAATCTTGAAGTCGTACAGGCAGATGTTGAGCGCGGCTTGTTGTTGGTGAAGGGATCAGTACCCGGCCCCAATGGCGGCGTCGTCATCGTTCGTAACGCAGTAAAGGCCAAGTGATTCCCATGGCATCGCTCACAGTCAAAACAGCGTCCGGCAAAGAAAGCGGCAAGGTCGAAATCGCTGACGCGATTTTCGGTATTCAGCCGAACGTGCCGGTCATGCACCAAGTCGTCACCGCACAACTTGCACATCGTCGCGCCGGAACGCAGAGCACCAAGACGCGCGCTGAGGTGGCCGGTGGTGGCAAGAAGCCGTTCCGCCAAAAGGGAACCGGTGGTGCACGTCAGGGTTCGACTCGCGCTCCGCATTACAGCGGCGGTGGTATCGCACTCGGGCCCAAGCCACGTAAGTACTCACAGAAGACACCACGCAAGATGGTGCGTCTCGCGTTGCATTCGGCATTGTCCGACCGCAATGCAGAGGGTCGCATCGTTGTTGTTGATTCTTGGGGTTTCTCGGCACCCAGCACCAAGGGTGCCGTTGCAGCGTTGGCCGCACTCGGTATCGAAGGTCGTGCACTCGTGGTTCTCACCAACGCCGATGAAGCAGCCGCCAAGAGCTTCCGCAACATCCCTGAAGTGCAGATCATCTCGGTGGGCGAATTGAACGCCTACGACGTGCTGTGCAACGACTGGATTGTGTTCACCTCGGCAAGTCTTCCGGCACAGAAGGAAGGTGCATGATGAAAGATCCACGCGACATCATCCTGGCCCCCGTGGTCTCAGAGAAGAGCTACGCACTGATGGAGCAAGACGTGTACACGTTCCAAGTTCATCCCGATGCGAGCAAGCCTGAAATTCATGACGCCATCGAAGCAATCTGGGGCGTCAAGGTTCTCAAGGTCAACACCTTGAACCGTCGCGGCAAGTATCGCCGCACACGTAACACCAACCGTCTCGGTCAGCGTGCTGCAACAAAGCGCGCGATCGTCACCCTGGCAGCGGGAAGCAAGATCCCGTTGTTCGAAAGCTGAGCTGAACATGGGTATCCGCAAGCGCAAGCCAACGAGTGCAGGTCGTCGTTTCCAGACTGTTGCCGACTTCAGCGAAATTACGAAGTCGACACCGGAAAAGACGTTGCTCGCACCCACCAAGAACTCTGGTGGACGCAACGCCTACGGTCGCAAGACCGCACGTCACCGCGGTGGCGCACACAAGCGTCAGTACCGCATCATCGACTTCAAGCGAGTCAAAGACGGCGTGCAGGCCAAAGTTGTCGCCATCGAATACGACCCGAACCGCACATGTCGCATCGCACTTCTCCACTACGTCGACGGCACGAAGGCGTACATCCTTGCGCCGAAGGGTCTTGAAGTCGGAATGCGCGTTGAGAGTGGTCAAGGCGCCGACATCAAGCCAGGCAACGCACTTCCGTTGCGTTACATGCCGGTAGGTACCACGGTGCACAACGTTGAGTTGCGCCCTGGTCAGGGTGGCAAGCTCGGTCGCTCCGCTGGTACCGCAGTCCAGCTTGTCGCCAAAGACGGTGACTTCGCCACCTTGCGTATGCCAAGCACCGAAATGCGTCGCGTGTTGCTCGACTGTCGCGCAACTGTCGGTGAAGTCGGCAACAGCGAACACGAACTCATCAAGATTGGTAAGGCCGGTCGTAACCGTTGGAAGGGCGTCCGTCCGCAGTCACGCGGTGTCGCCATGAACCCGGTTGACCACCCACTCGGTGGTGGTGAAGGAAAGACCTCTGGTGGTCGTCCTGCTGTGTCGCCATGGGGCAAGCCCGAAGGTCGTACTCGTAACAACAACAAGCCATCTCAATCACTCATCGTTCGCCGTCGCCGCACAGGCAAGGGTCGGAGGTAATCAATGTCTCGCAGCCTGAAGAAGGGCCCGTTCGTGGACGAGCACCTGTTGAAGAAAGTCGATGCAGCAAATGCATCTGGCGATCGCAAGGTCATCAAGACCTGGTCGCGTCGTTCGACGGTGGTGCCCGACATGGTTGGTCACACCATCGCCGTGCACGACGGCCGCAAGCATGTACCGGTGTATGTCACCGAGTCCATGGTTGGTCACAAGTTGGGTGAGTTCGCTCCAACACGCACATTCAAGTTCCACTCCGGCCAAGAAAAGAACGTGAAGAAGTAGTCATGACTGGTCCCAAGCTGAACGAAGCAAACCGCGTGGCGGGTACGAAGAGCGGCGTCAAGTCGTCTGCTCGTTTCGTGCGTATGTCCGCGTCAAAGGCGCGAGTCGTGCTCAACCTCATTCGTGACGTCGACGTGAAGCGCGCCGACGAGATTCTGCAGTTCACCGATCGCGAGGCAGCTCGTGTGGTGCGCAAAGTTCTCGCATCGGCTGTCGCCAATGCAGTCAACGACGAAAAGACTCAGTTCGATGCTGACGATCTGTATGTGAAGGCGTGTTTTGCCGACGAGGGACCCACCCTCAAGCGCATGCGCCCACGTGCTCGTGGTCGTGCCGGACACATCAACAAGCGCACCTGCCACATCACGGTCGTTGTCGACCAAATGTCTGACGACATGATGGCAAAGCGTGACGCAAAGTCGAGTGCACGCGGAAGTGCGCTCTCGACTCGTCGTGCGCGCGTCGAAGCAAGCCGCAAGCGTTCCGGTGGTGAGAAGGCGGCTGAGTCACCTGATGCAGCCACCACCGAAGCAACTTCAGAGGAAACGGGTAACTGATGGGCCAGAAGATCAATCCGTACGGCTTCCGTCTTGGTGTCACCACCGACTGGAAGAGCCGTTGGTTCAGCACCCGCGAATACAAGGACTACCTCACCGAGGACTGGAAGATTCGCGAATACCTCATGGGTTCACTCGAAGATGGAGCAGTCAGCCGCATCGAAGTCGAGCGCACTCGCGACAAGTTGCGTATCGACGTGCACACCGCACGTCCCGGCATCGTCATTGGTCGTAAAGGCGCCAAGGCCGATGAGCTTCGTGCAGGTCTCACTCGCATCACGGGCAACCCACGTGTGCAGTTGAACATCGTCGAAATCAAGCAAGCTGAACTCGATGCTGCGCTCATCGCGCAAGGTGTCGCTGATCAGTTGGCCAACCGCATTGCATTCCGTCGCGCGATGAAGCGCGCAGTGCAGAATGCACAGAAGTACGGTGCGCTTGGAATTCGCGTTCAGTGTTCTGGTCGTCTTGGCGGCGCAGAAATGAGCCGCACCGAGTGGTATCGCGAAGGTCGCGTGCCGTTGCACACGCTTCGTGCCGACATCGATTACGGCTTCCGTGAAGCGCGCACCACGTCCGGACGCATCGGCGTCAAGGTGTGGCTGTACAAGGGCGACATCTTGCCGTACAAGAGCTCGACTCAAGACAAGATCTCACGCGAAGCAGCAATGGCTGTCGGTGAAACCTCTGGTCAGTCACAGGCAGAGCCACGTCGCGTGGTGTCGTCGGGCGGTCCGCGTGCAACTGAATTCGTTGAAGCAGAAGTGACACCACTCGTGAAAGAAGCTGATCCCGAATTCGAGCGTTTGCTTGAAGAGGAAGAGGCGATCGAGCGTCGCATGCAAGACGCACACGAGACACCCAAGCTCAGGGGAGATGACTGATCATGTTGATGCCTCGCAAGGTCAAGCACCGTAAGCAGCAGCGCGGTCGTATGAAGGGCGATTCAAAGGGCGGCAACGCTCTCGCATTCGGCGAATACGGCATTCAGGCTCTCGAGCCGGGCTGGCTCACCGCGCGCCAAATCGAAGCGGCACGTATTGCCATGACCCGTCACATCAAGCGTGGTGGCAAGGTCTGGATCAACGTGTTCCCTGACAAGCCGGTCACCAAGAAGCCTGCGGAAACTCGCATGGGTTCTGGAAAGGGCAACCCCGAATTGTGGGTCGCAGTTGTGCGACCTGGTCGAGTGTTGTTCGAACTGTCGTATCCAAGCCCGGAGATTGCAAAGTCCGCTCTTGAGCGTGCCGTGCAGAAGCTCCCCATCAAGGCTCGCGTCATCACACGCGACGAACCGATCTGAGAAGGAGACAACGATGACTCGTTCACTCGATGACCTTCGCGACTTGGATCTCGCAACGCTCGTTTCCGAGCTGCGCGCCACCAAGCAGGAAGCACTCAATCTGCGGTTCCGCAACGCCACTGGCCAGCTCGACAACACCGCCGAGTTGCGCAACGTGCGTCGTCAAATCGCACGCATCAACACTCTCATCCGCCAGCGTGAAATCGCTGCGGCCGAGGCAGCAGGGAAGTGAGCACAGAGATGGCTGAAGAAACCACATCTGCCGAACGCACGACGCGCAAAGTGCGCGACGGTGTCGTCGTGTCCAACAAGATGGACAAGACCGCCGTTGTCGCTGTTGTCGAGCGCGTTCGTCACCCCAAGTACGACAAGTTCGTGTTGCGTACCAAGAAGCTGTACGCACACGATGAAACAAACGACGTCCAAGTGGGCGACAAAGTGCGCGTCATGGAGACCCGCCCGTTGTCAAAGTCCAAGCGCTGGCGCGTCGTCGAAGTTCTGGAGCGTGCAAAGTGATCCAGCAAGAGTCCCGTCTCCGCGTTGCGGACAATAGCGGTGCACGTGAAGTGCTCGTCATCAAGGTGCTCGGCGGTACACGTCGCCGTTATGCCTCGATCGGCGATGTCTTCATCGGAACCGTCAAGGACGCAATTCCTGGCGCCGGCGTCAAGAAGGGCGAAGTCGTCCGTTGTGTCGTCGTGCGCACCAAGAAGGAAAAGCGCCGCCCCGACGGTTCGTACATTCGCTTTGATGAGAACGCTGCCGTTCTCATCAAAGATGACCTCACACCGCGTGGAACACGTATCTTCGGACCAGTCGGCCGTGAGCTGCGTGACAAGAAGTTCATGCGAATTGTCTCGCTCGCACCGGAGGTGTTGTGACATGAAGTTGCGTAAAGGCGACGAAGTGGTTGTCATCGCAGGCAAGCACAAGGGCAAGAAGGGCGTCATTGAGTCCGTACTTCCCAAAGACAACAAAGTGATCGTTCAGGGTGTCAACACCGTGAAGCGCCACACGAAGGCGCGCTCACAGACGCAGCAGGCCGGCATCATCGAAAAGGAATTGCCGATCGATGCGTCGAACGTGATGTTGCTCAGCAAGGGCAAGCCGACACGCGTCGGTTTCAAGATCAACGCCGACGGCACGAAGGTGCGCGTCGCCAAGAAGACAGGGGAGGAAGTCTGATGACAACCACCACTGCTCCACGACTCAAGCAGCGCTATGCGACCGATGTTCGCTCTGCGCTGATGAGCCAGTACGGATACAGCAACCCGATGCAGGTTCCCACGCTCGAAAAGATCGTTATCAACATGGGTGTCGGCAAGGCCACTCAGCAGCCGTCTCTGCTTGAAGGTGCCGTAGCCGATCTCACGCTGATCGCCGGTCAAAAGCCAGTGGTCACCAAGTCACGTGACTCCATCGCCAACTTCAAGTTGCGCGAGAACCAAGCAATTGGTTGCAAGGTCACACTTCGTGGCGACCGCATGTGGGAATTCTTCGATCGCCTCATCTCGGTGGCCATTCCGCGTATCCGCGACTTCCGCGGATTGCCGGCTGTGTCATGGGACGGTCGTGGCAACTACACCTTCGGTCTCTCCGACCAAACGGTGTTCCCAGAAATCGATTACGACAAGATCGACGCACCCCGTGGCATGGACATCACCATCGTCACAAGTGCAACAAGTGACGAGCAGGGCAAAGCGCTGCTCGACGCATTCGGATTCCCCTTCAAGAAGGGCAACGAGGGAGGGGCGGCCTCACGCAAGAAGCGTTCGAGCCGTCCTGGTGCCCGCGGTGGAAAGAAGTAGGTAAGGAAGACATGGCCAAGAAGTCTCTGATCAACAAGTCGAACGCCAAGCCCAAGTACAAGGTGCGCGCATACACGCGTTGCCGTCGTTGTGGTCGCGCTCGTTCTGTGTTCCGTAAGTTCGGTCTGTGCCGAGTGTGCCTGCGCGAGCTGGCACACGCCGGTGAGATCCCAGGTCTAACGAAGGCAAGTTGGTGAGGTACGCATCATGATGACTGATCCCATTGCCGACATGCTCACCCGCATCCGTAACGCCAACCAGTCGTTGCGCGAAACGGTCGACATGCCCTCGTCCAAGCAGAAGGTGGCACTTGCCGAAGTGCTGAAGAAAGAGGGTTACATCTCTGACTACAGCGTGAATCCGAATCCAAAGGGTCCGGGCAACGTGCTTTCCATCTCTATGAAGTACTCCGACGATCGTCGTCGCACCATCTCTGGTGTGAAGCGTGTGTCCACTCCGGGCCTGCGCGTGTACCGCAATTCAAAAACCCTTCCCCGAGTTCTCGGTGGTTTGGGAGTCGCCGTCCTGTCCACCAGCCAGGGCCTCATGACCGACCGTGAAGCGCGTCAGCGCAAGGTCGGTGGTGAAGTGCTCTGTTTCGTGTGGTGAACGAGAGGAACTGACCATGTCACGTATCGGAAAAGCACCGATCTCCATTCCCTCAGGTGTTGAGGTGTCCATTGCCGGACGTACCATCACCGTGAAGGGTTCAAAGGGTTCTCTAGCCCGCGACATTCCTGGCGACATCATCGTCACCAAGGAAGACAGCACCATCACGGTGTCGCGTCCCGCCGACGATCGCATCAATCGGTCGCTGCACGGACTCACCCGTACACTCATCAACAACATGGTGGTGGGTGTCACCGATGGCTATGCCAAGGAACTCGACATCGTCGGAGTTGGTTATCGTGCCGAAGCTCAGGGTAAGAACCTGCGTCTTGCTCTCGGTTTCTCGCATCCAGTCATCGTGCCTGCACCGGAAGGCATCACCTTCGATGTGCCGCAACAGACGAAGGTCATCGTGAAGGGCATCGACAAGGAACTTGTCGGACAGGTCGCAGCAAACATCCGTTCCATTCGTAAGCCAGAGCCATACAAGGGCAAGGGTGTGCGTTACGTGAACGAGCGCATCATTCGCAAGGCCGGCAAAGCCGGAAAGAAATAGTGGTAGGTCGTCATGTCTAACATCGCCAAGGTCCGCCGCGAAGGCCGTCTTCGTCGCCACCGTCGCGTGCGCAAGAAGATCCATGGCACCGCAGAGCGTCCACGTCTTGCAGTGCATCGCACCAACAAGCACTTCAACTTGCAGCTCATCGATGATGAAGCAGGGCGCACTGTCGCTGCTGCATCGTCAGTCGAAGCTGACATGCGTTCATCGAGCGGAGCCACAGTGTCGGCTGCCGCACAGGTGGGCAAACTTCTCGCACAGCGCGCCAAGGCAGCTGGTGTCAACAAGGTCGTATTCGACCGCGGTGGCTACAGGTACCACGGTCGCGTGGCGGCAGCGGCAGAAGCCGCCCGCGAAGCAGGACTGGAGTTCTGATGAGCAACTTTCAAGCAGTAACCGCACCCGAGCCGGGTGCATTGCGTGAGTCACGTGTCATTCACATCAATCGCGTTGCGAAGGTTGTGAAAGGTGGACGTCGTTTCTCGTTCACTGCGCTCGTCGTTGTCGGTGACGGCAATGGTCGAGTCGGTCTCGGTTATGGAAAGGCCAAGGAAGTTCCGTTGGCTATTCAGAAGGGCACCGAAGAGGCGAAGAAGAACTTGTTCTCAGTCGCACTTGCCGGAAGCACCATCACCCATCCCATTGAAGGCATCTCGGGTGCAGGTCGCGTGCTGTTGAAGCCCGCTGCTCCTGGTACCGGAGTTATCGCTGGTGGTGCAGCTCGCATCATCTTGGAAGAAGCCGGAATTCACGACGTGCTCGCGAAGTCACTTGGCTCGGCCAACGCAATCAACGTTGCTCGTGCAACCGTCGCAGGTCTGCAGCAACTGCAGCGCCCCGATGTTGTCGCGAAGCGCCGCGGCATTCCCGCAGATTCGTTCGTTCCAAAAGGAATGTTGAAGGCCTACAACGAGCGCCAGAAGGCAATCGCCTCGGGTGGAGGACACTGACCATGGCTGAGAAGACACTCAAAGTCACTCTCAAGCGTTCGAAGATCGGCAACAAGCCGAAGGCTCGCGGCACACTGCGCGCACTCGGTTTGACCAAGATCGGCGACACGAACACGCTGCCTGATCGACCCGAAATTCGGGGAATGATCTCGCGCGTTCCGCACCTCATTGAAGTAGAGGAGAACTGATCATGCGCGTCGATGAACTCGCACCAGCACCCGGAAGCACCAAGCGTCGCAAGCGCGTTGGTCGCGGTATTGGCGGTAAGGGCGGAAAGACCGCAGGTCGTGGTACCAAGGGTCAATACGCGCGTAACACCGTTGCACGTGGTTTCGAAGGTGGACAGATGCCACTCAAGCAACGCGTGCCGAAGTTGAAGGGCTTCAACAACCCATTCCGGGTCGAGTACTACGCCGTCAATCTCGATTCACTCGAGGAAATCGGCGAGAGCGAAGTCACGCCTGAGATTCTCGTGAAGCGTGGCGTTGCCCACAAAGGCACGCTCGTCAAAGTTCTCGCACGTGGCACCATCACCAAGCCGGTGAAGGTCTCGGCTCATGCAGTGTCGAAGGCGGCCGAACAGGCCATCGTCGCCGCTGGTGGAAGCGTCACCATCTTGCCGTTGCCGCACAAGGTTCGTCCTGCGGCAAAGGGCAACCAGTTCACCAACCGCTGATTTCAGCGGCTGTCATCCACGTCGCCGCTCGATCTAGAGGGAGTCGCCAGTGTTCGCGAATATGAAGAACATCTTCAAGGTGGAGGATCTTCGTAAGAAGGTTCTCTTCACCATGGCGATCATCATGGTGTACCGATTCGGCTCCGCCATTCGAGTACCCGGTGTCGATGCCGCAGCTGTTGCGCAGTTGCGTGAATCTGCGCGTACCCAAGGTGCACTCGGATTCTTGAACTTGTTCTCGGGTGGTGCGTTCAGCTCGTTCTCGATTTTCGCGATGGGCATCATGCCGTACATCACGGCAAGCATCATCATGCAGGTTTTGAACGTGGTCATTCCGAAGTTGCAGGAATGGCAGGAAATGGGCGCGGTCGGTCAGCGCAAGATCACCCAGTGGACTCGTTATGTGGCCATCGCGATTGCCACTTTGCAAGGTGCCGGCCTCACCTTCATTTTCGGTCAGGGCAATGGTTCTGCGTTCTTTGGTGCTGCGGCACAGGCACCCGATGTGGTGCTTCTCGATCCGTTCATGCCCAAGGCCTTGCTGGTCATTCCATCACTTGTTGCCGGAACAGCATTTCTCATGTGGCTCGGAGAACTCATCAGTCAGCGCGGCATCAGCAACGGCATGTCTGTTCTCATTTTTGCCTCGGTTGTTTCTGGTCTTCCGTACGGCTATTTCTCGATCTTGCAGAGCAAGAAGTTCGTGGTGTTTGCACTTCTGGTCATTGTGTCGATCGCCATTCTGTTTGCAGTCGTGCGTGTTGAACTGGGTCAGCGTCGGATTCCCGTGCAGTTCGCCAAGCGCGTCGTCGGACGTCGTATGTACGGTGGTCAGAACACCTACATTCCGCTCAAGGTGAATCAGTCCGGCGTGGTGCCGATCATCTTCGCGTCGTCCGTGTTGTTATTGCCCGTCTTGGGTTCAAACATTCTTGGTAGTGGTGAGGGCTGGCGTGGCTCTATTGCTCGATTTGTCGACCAATACCTCATCAATAGCCAGAACCTCGTGTACATCGTGTTGTTCTTCGGCCTCATCGTCGCGTTTGCCTACTTCTACAACTCCATTGCGTTTGATCCTGTGCGACAGGCTGATCAGTTGCGCAAACAAGGTGGATTTATCCCTGGCATTCGCCCTGGCCCGCAAACCGAGAAGTTCCTCGGCAAGACCGTCAATCGCATCACGTTGCCAGGCGCAATGTTCATTGCATTTATTGCCATCACGCCGTACATCATCTTGTGGGTAGGCGATGTTCAGTCATTCCCATTCGCTGGAACAACTGTTCTTATTGCTGTGGGTGTTGCACTCGAACTGATGCGTCAAATCGACAGCCAACTCATGTTGCGCAACTACGAGGGATTCCTCAAGTGATCGGTGTGCCGTCGAGGCGCTGATCAGGTAGCGACATGATTCCCGGAGTTCGCTTGGTGATGTTGGGCCGCCAAGGTGCGGGCAAGGGCACACAGTGCGTGCGTATGTCGCGCCATTTCGTGGTGCCGCATATCTCGACAGGTGACATGTTGCGTGCAGCTGTTCGCGAGGGAACAGAACTCGGCACGTCAGCAAAGACTGTCATCGAGGCAGGAAGTCTGGTGGGCGACGACATCATGGTTGCTCTCATCGTCGAACGCCTCCGTATGGATGATGCCCGCACTCGCGGTTACATCCTCGATGGCTTTCCCCGCACGGTGGCGCAGGCCCAGGCACTCGACAAGTTGGCGAAAGCACGACCCCTTGATGTGGTTATCGACCTCGTGGTTCCGCGCGAATTGGTGCTCGAGCGATTGACATCACGTCGTGTGTGTCGTGACTGCGGTGCCAACTACACGAGCACCGGTATTGATCGCAGCCCGTGGGTGTGCGACATGTGCGGTGGAGATGTGGTGCAGCGCACCGACGACACCCTCGATGCCATCAACCGTCGACTCGACTTGTACGAGACCCAGACCCAACCGCTTATCGACTACTACGGGGGTAGTGGGCGACTCGAATCCGTCGACGGCGTGGGTGACCCCGACGTGGTCTTTGACCGGCTGACCTCAGCCATCGAACGGCACCGATAGGCCCGTTTTCGGCCACATCGGTCGAAAGGGCCTCGTGGGACAGCGGAACCCCGCCGATAGCATTGCCACTTGTCCCTGTGGCGGGTTCGCCGGCGGGACAATCGAAAGTTACCAATAAGGAGACTCATCTGGCCAAGCCCAAGGAAGACGCGATTGTGTTGGAAGGCACGATCCTCGAGTCGCTACCGAACGCCATGTTCAAGGTCGAACTCGAGAACGGACACAAAGTGTTGGCGCACATCTCCGGAAAGATGCGCATGCACTACATCCGAATTCTTCCTGGTGACAAGGTTCAAGTTGAGCTCACCCCATACGACCTCACCCGAGGTCGTATCACATACCGCTTCAAGTGAGATCGCAATGAAGGTACGCCCAAGCGTCAAAAAAATCTGTGAGAAGTGCAAAGTCATCCGTCGCCATGGGCGTGTGATGGTGATTTGCGAGAACCCCCGGCACAAGCAGCGCCAGGGCTGAGAGACACACGAAGGATCAACAGTTCAATGGCACGTATTGCTGGCGTCGACATCCCGCGCGAAAAGCGCTTGGAAGTTTCGCTCACCTACATCTTCGGTATCGGTCGCACGACCGCTAATCGCATCTGCAACGACACAGGTCTCGACAAGAACACCCGTGTTCGTGATCTCACCGAAGAAGAGGTGAACCGCATCCGTGCATGGGTCGATGCAAACGTCACCGTCGAAGGTGACCTGCGGCGCGACGTGCAGCAAGACATCAAGCGCAAGATCGAAATTGGTTGCCTCCAGGGCGTTCGTCACCGCAAGGGACTTCCAGTGCGCGGTCAGCGCACGCACACAAATGCTCGTACGCGCAAGGGTCCGAAGAAGACGGTTGCCAACAAGAAGAAGGCAGTGAGGTAATCCAGTCATGGCAAAGCCAGCAGCAGGCGGTCGTCGTCCGCGTAAGCGCGAGCGCAAGAACGTCACCAATGGTGTCGTTCACATCAAGAGTTCGTTCAACAACACCATCGTGTCCATCACCGACACCGAAGGAAACGTCATTTCGTGGGCGTCATCTGGTGGCGTCGGATTCAAGGGCTCACGTAAGTCCACTCCGTTCGCCGCTCAAATGGCAGCCGAGAAAGCAGCGCGTGCAGCGATGGAGCATGGTCTCCGCCGCGCCGAGGTGTACGTGAAGGGCCCAGGTTCTGGTCGTGACACTGCGTTGCGTTCCATTCAGAACGTTGGCATTGAAGTATCCGGAATCAAAGACGTCACCCCAGTGCCACACAACGGTTGTCGTCAAGCGAAGCGTCGTAGGAGCTGATCATGGCGCGTTACACAGGTCCCAAAGTCCGCCTTTCTCGTCGTCTCAACACCAACCTGTTCGAGAACGCGAAGGGAAGCAAGGCTCTCGATCGTCGTCCGTTCCCACCGGGCGCGCACGGTCGTACTCGTCGCCGCAACGCCGGCAGCGAATACCTTGCTCAGCTGCAAGAGAAGCAGAAGGCCAAGTACATCTATGGCGTTCTTGAGCGCCAGTTCCGTCGCACCTACGAAGAGGCCAACCGCCTCCAGGGTCCGACCGGTGAGAACTTGCTTCGTCTGCTCGAGCAGCGCCTCGACAACATCGTCTTCCGCGCCGGATGGGCCAGCACCCGTCCGCAAGCGCGACAGTTCGTCAGCCACGGCCTCATTCAGGTCGATGGCAAGCGAGTCAATATCCCGTCGTATCGCGCGAAGCGTGGACAGGTGGTGTCCTTGTCACCCAAGGCCGTCAACATGATCCAAATTCAGCACAACATCGACACTCTCGACCGTTCGCTCGTCGGCTGGCTCGAGGCCGGAGACAAGAACGTGACCGTGCGTGAACTTCCACAGCGCGAACACATCGACGTCCCCGTCCGCGAACAGCTCATCGTCGAGCTCTACTCCAAGTAACCCTTCCCTCCAGGCCCAGGAGATCACCATGCTTGTCATTCAGCGCCCCACAGTCGAAGCAATCGGCGAAGAGCAGAACAACCGTCAGCGTTTCGCTGTCGGCCCGCTCGAGCCCGGCTTCGGACACACCATCGGAAACTCGCTACGTCGCGTGCTTCTGTCGTCTATTCCCGGTGCGGCAATCACCACCGTGAAGTTCGACAACGCACAACACGAGTTCACCACCGTCAACGGAGTCACAGAGGACATCACCGAGATCATCCTCAACCTCAAAGACATTGTCATCACCAGCACGAGCGACGAGCCCGTGGTGTTGCGTCTCGATGTCAAGGGAGCGACCGAGTTGAAGGCCGGCGACATTCAATGCCCCGCTGAAGTTGAAATCTTGAACAAGGACTTGCATATCGCAACGCTGAACTCCGGAGCACACCTCGCCGTCGACCTCACTGTCGAGCGCGGTCGTGGCTATGTGTCTAGCGAGCGCGACCTTGAGAACCGCATCATCGGCGTTGTGCCGATCGACGCAATCTTCTCACCAGTACGTCGCGTCATGTTCGAGATCGAGCCGACTCGCGTTGGCCAGAGCACCAACTACGACCGTCTCGTTCTCGACATTGAGACCGATGGTTCGATGACCCCACGTGAGTCACTCGCTTCTGCCGGTGCCACCTTGCGTTCACTCGTTGACATCGTTGCCACGTTGTCCGACGAGCCACAAGGTCTCGAGTTGTCAGAGATACTCGGTGCAAATGTCGGCATGCCCGATCTTGATCACCCAATCGAAGACCTCGATCTTTCCGAGCGTCCTCGCAACTGTCTCAAGCGTGCACAGGTCAACACCATTGGTGAGCTCTTGCAGCGCAGCGAGGAAGACCTTCTGAACATCACCAACTTTGGTCAGAAGAGCCTCGACGAAATCATTCAGAAGCTCGACGAGCGCGGCCTGTCGCTGCGCCTCTGAGAAACGTCTAAGGAGTAGTCACATGCCCGCAACACCGCGTCGCGCGCCAAGGTTCGGCGGAAGCGCCGCTCACCAGCGCCTTCTCATGGCGAATCTCGCGGCGTCACTTTTTGCCGCTGAAGGAATCGTCACCACTGAGGCCAAGGCCAAAGCTTTGCGCCCCATCGCAGAGAAGCTCATCACGAAAGCCAAGAAGGCTCAGAGTGATTCGCCAATGCGCATCCATCGCATTCGTCAGATCCAGGGTTACTTGGGCGACAAAGAGATGACCACCAAGTTGGTGAACGAGGTTGCACCTCGTTACATCGAACGTAACGGTGGATACACCCGCATCTTGAAGCTCGGAACTCGCCAGGGTGACGCTGCGCCGATGGCGCGCATCGAACTGGTCTGACCACTGTCGCCGGTGAGTGAACCGGTCGAGAGATGACGACATCTACTGACGGACCCGCGCTTGCGCGGGTCCGTTTGCATGTGGCCTACGACGGCACACCGTTTCGAGGTTTTGCTGCCAACGACGGAGTCGACACTGTCGCGGGGCGGCTGAACGAAGCGTTGTCAACGGTGGTGCGCACACCGGTTGCAATCGTCGGAGCAGGGCGGACAGATGCCGGAGTGCATGCTCGTGCGCAAGTGGTGAGCGCCGATGTGCCCGCGGACGCTGATCTCACGCAAGTGCAACGAAGTGTGAACGCACTGTGTGCGCCACACATCGTCGTGCGCGACATCGCGTGGGCTGACGCTGATTTTCATGCTCGCTTCAGTGCCAAATGGCGGCGCTACGAATACACCGTGTTGAACGCGGCCACGCCCGATCCGTTCCTGTTGAACACCGCATGGCATGTTCGAGAACCGTTGCGTGTGCACGCCATGCGCCTTGCGTGCGATGCAATCATTGGTGAACACGACTTCACGTCGTTTTGCAAGCGCCCGCCGACCGAAGTTGGACAGCAACCAGCCTCGATGGGCCGCTATGTCATGCAGGCGAAGTGGGAGCAACACGACGATGTGCTCACCTTCCATATAAAGGCAAATGCGTTCTGCCATCAGATGGTGCGGTCGATTGTCGGCCTCATGGTCGATATTGGTCAGGGCAGGCACATGCCGAGCGACATGCGCCGCATCATGCTGGCCAAAGACCGCACGCTGAATGCCCCCTTGGCTCCGCCGCACGGGCTCTGCCTCGTGGAAGTCGGCTACTGACGAGGCAGGGGCAGGGCACCCGATGCCTTGCGGAATAGACCCGATTTCAGGCGGGGGGCGGTTGTAGGCCGGCCAACCCTGCCCGTATCCTTTCGAGGTTCCGGTGCAAACCGGTCAGCCGGCGGGTCGTCCGCCGTCGTCAAGGAAGTTCCATGGCCACTTACACACCCACTCCGAGCGACATCGCACGCACTTGGCACGTCATCGACGCCGAGGGCATGGTGCTTGGTCGCATCTGTACCGAAGCCGCCCGTTTGCTCCGCGGTAAGCACAAGCCGATCTTTGCTCCTCACATTGACACTGGTGATCACGTCATCATTATCAACGCCTCGAAGGTCGTCATGACTTCGAACAAGGCAGAGAAGAGCATGATCTACACCTACTCCGGATACCCCGGTGGTTTGAAGAGCGAGTCGTATGCCGAATTGTTGGCACGCAAGCCCGACGATGCAATTCGTCGTTCCATCGCAGGAATGTTGCCGAAAGGCCCACTCGGTCGTCAGATGGTGAAGAAGCTCAAGGTGTACGCAGGAGCAACGCATCCGCACGCACCACAAAATCCCGTTCCGTTCGACGTCAGTGCTGCTAAGGCGCGCTGAACAAATTCAAGGAGTCATTCGTGGCAACTGCACCGCTCACACAGACAACAGGTCGCCGTAAGGAAGCCGTCGCACGCGCAAACGTGCGCACCGGAACTGGCAAGGTCACCGTCAACGGTCGAGCAATCGAGGCGTACTTCACCACGCCAACGCAACGCATGGTCGCCATTGAGGCACTGCGTGTCACGAACAACGAAACAACTTTCGATGTCGATGCAAATATCTACGGTGGCGGAGTCAACGGCCAAGCCGGTGCGTTGCGCATGGCAATTGCCCGTTCGCTCGTCGAGATGAATCCTGAAACTCGTCCGGCACTGAAGAAGGCCGGCCTGCTCACTCGCGATTCGCGTCGCAAAGAGAGCAAGAAGTACGGCCTCAAGAAGGCCCGTAAGGCTCCTCAGTACACCAAGCGCTGAACCGCGCCGCGTGCACCATGTGCGCGTAACTTTCAACACTCAAGGTCATGCTTCACTTCGGAACAGATGGTGTTCGTGGCACGGCGTTCGAGGATTTGTCCGTCGAATCGGTCCGCGATCTCGGTCGTGCAATCGCACGCGTGCTTTCTCCTACTGCGGTCGTCGTTGGTCGCGACACACGTCAGAGCGGTCCGTCGCTTCAGTCTGCACTTGTGCAAGGAATCACTGCTGAAGGCGTAGAGGTTCATCTACTTGGCGTGGCGCCGACACCTGCGATTGCTTTCATTGCAGAAACTCATGACTGGGTGGGAGTGTCCATCACCGCATCGCACAACCCCTGGAAAGACAATGGCATCAAAGTATTTGCTGCTGGTGGAGCCAAGTTGTCCGATGCACAACAAGTTGACATCGAACGTGAATGGCACGCAGTGAGTACAGCCGAGCAGGGCATTCCCGAGGCAATGGTGCACTCTGCGACCGAACTGCTCGATGAGTACATCGACCATCGCGTGTCGATTATCGGTGAGGGTCGCCTGTCTGGGGTCACGGTCGCGCTTGATTGTGCCAACGGTGCAATGTCGGAAGTGGCAGTGAAGGTTTTCTCCCGCACCGGTGCCGCCGTCGATGTCATTAATGCTGGGCCTGATGGCACCAACATCAACGACGGTTGTGGGGCCACTCATCCGGAAGCCCTCGCAGCACACATGGCGAATGCACACGTGGGACTTGGCCTCAGCTTCGACGGCGATGGCGACCGAGTCATCGGCGTGACTGCCACTGGAGACATTGTCGATGGTGATCGTCTCATTGCGCTCGCAGCCATCGACCTGGCTCAGCGCGGCCTCCTTCGGAACAAATCTGTGGCCGTCACGGTCATGTCGAACCTTGGCTTTCATCGAGCAATGCAGTCTCACGACATTGAAGTAGTAGTCACGCCAGTCGGCGATCGACATGTCCTCGAAGCACTTGAGCACAGCGATTTGGTGTTAGGTGGTGAACAGAGTGGCCACATCATTTACGCGGCACACGCCACCACGGGCGACGGATTACTCGCTGGCCTCATGCTCGCGGAGTACTTGCAGCGCACTAAGTCTGATTTTTTCCACGTGTCGAAGGATGTGATGACCTCGTACCCGCAAGTGTTGGTCAATGTACGAACGAACGACAAGATTGCAGACCCGGCTGATGTTCTCGCTGAACAAGTGGCGACCGCCGAGCGTTTGCTTGCTGGTAACGGCCGGGTGTTGCTACGCGCCTCGGGTACCGAACCTGTGATTCGCGTCATGGTTGAGGCTGAAACTGCCGAGCTCGCGCGTGAAGTAGCAGGAAGTCTCGCCGATGCGGTCCGTGCGGCCGACGAGGCTCACTAATCTCGAACTATGTGCGGCATCATCGGAATCGTGTCCCGCCCGACGGGTCGTGCAATACCCAGTCGTGACGAGGTGTTGAACGGTCTCGATTCGGCCATCGCTGCTCGCGGCGACAATGTATTGGTTGCCCAGCACTTGCAACGAGTCGACGAATTGTTGCGCGGCGATGCAGGAATGCAAGCGATGGCGGGCAACCTCGAGCTCGTCGCTGCGATGACCTCACGGCTTGATGCACTCGACGCATACGCAGTTGAAGAAGATCAACGTGTTGACTCGCTCACCGGCAACCCCGCGCATATCGAGGCGGAAGCTGCCTTGGTGGCTGCGGTGCGAGACCCGCTCTGGTCGATTCGCCGTGATCGTCTACGTACTGCCGATGCAGTGCATGCACTTGCTGGTCGTCATGCATCTTCGTCGGCGTTGTGTGGTTACTACAGCATCCAGCAGGCGCTTTCTGCGCTCGATCGTTTGGAAGTACGCGGACGCGACTCTGCCGGAGTTGGCGTCATCGTGTGGGGAGATGCTCTTAACCCCGCACACGAGCCGTTCGCATCGATGCTGCGCGAGCGAAGTGGCGACCCGCTGTTCACCAACAACAGCGTCCGTTCTCAAGGGCGTTCATTGGTGTTCGTGTACAAAGCGGCAGCTGAAATCGGTGAATTGGGTGACAACACTCGCAAGATACGTTCATCAATCATGGACGATGAGTTGCTACGTCGTGCTCTGTCATTGCCTGGTGTGCGAACCACCGTTCTCGGACACACAAGGTGGGCAAGTGTCGGCATTATCTCTGAGCCCAATGCCCATCCCGTCACCAGCGAAGAAGATGGCGAAGCTACAGCAACCATTGCTATCGGAGTGCTGAACGGTGACGTTGACAATCACGCAGATCTCAAGGTTCGCCATTCATTGAAGATTGCTGATCCCATCACGACAGATGCAAAGGTCATACCGGCTCTCGTGCAGAGGTTCCGCGCGGAGAATGAACTGACTGAAGCGTTTCGAAAGACCGTGTCCTCGTTCGAGGGGTCAGTGGCGATTGGTCTTGTCAGCGCCGATCAGCCACACAAGATGTTGCTTGCGCTCCACGGAAGTGGTCAGGGTCTGTGTATTGGTCTTGCGGAAGATCGCTACATCGTGGCTAGTGAGCCCTATGGGGTGGTCGAAGAGACATTGCATTACGTGCGAATGGATGGGGAGGCACTCGCACATCCCGATCAACCTGCAAGCCGTGGTCAAATCATGGTGCTTGATGCTGAAGGTGCCGGCAGCATCGACGGTTTGACGATGTCCGCCTACGACGGCACGGCACTTGCGATTGCTACTGACTCTGTTATCACCGCAGAAGTTACGACACGTGACATCGATCGTGGAGATTCACCGCACTTTCTTCTCAAAGAAATACTCGAAGCACCGCGGAGTTTCAGAAAGACGTTGCGCGGTCGAATCATCGAGCGTGACGGTGGTTTTCATGCGGATCTTCCGGTGGAAAGTCTTCCCGACGACATCCGACAGAAGTTGGCGAACGGCACCATTACGCGTGTTCGCGTGATTGGGCAGGGTACAGCTGCAGTAGCCGGCACTTCGATGGTTGCTGTGCTGTCTGCTGTGTCAGATGGTCGCATTCACGTCGACGCGCTGACGGCAACTGAATTGTCCGGCTTTGACATGCGCACTGACATGTCCGACATGTTGGTGGTGGCCGTCAGCCAGAGCGGTACGACAACAGATACCAACCGCACCGTTGATCTGTTGAAGAACCGTGGGGCATCGGTTATTGCCATCGTCAATCGTCGCGGTTCTGAATTGGCCAACAAAGCCCATGGTGTTCTTTACACATCGGACGGGCGCGATGTCGAGATGAGTGTGGCAAGCACGAAGGCGTTCTATGCCCAGGTGGCTGCAGGCGCGTTGTTGTCGTGCGCGATTGCAGAAGCATCCGGACGAGTGAATCGTGAAGTCACAGACCGTGTCGTGCGATCACTTCGCGACATGCCAGCCGCAATGGAAAGAGTCATCGCCCTGCGACCCGTCATCTCCGATGCGGCACATCGCTTCGCACCGTCTCGTCGATATTGGGCAGTGGTGGGTAACGGCCCGAACACGGTTGCAGCGCACGAAGTACGTATCAAGCTGTCTGAGCTGTGTTACAAGTCGATCTCGTGCGATGTCACCGAGGACAAGAAACACATCGACTTGTCCTGCGAGCCGATGATTCTTGTGTGCGCTGCAGGTCTTGCCGACGGCACTGCCACTGACGTTGCCAAAGAAGTGGCTATTTACAAGGCCCACAAGGCACTACCAATCGTGGTGGCATCTGAGGGCGAGTCCCGATTCGACAGTGCGAGCGCCGTCATTTCTGTGCCGGTCGTTGAGCCGAGCTTGGCATTTGTCCTGTCTGCCATGGCCGGCCATTTGTTCGGGTACGAAGCAGCTCTTGCCATCGATGCTCTTGCCCGACCGCTGCGCGTAGCACGTGAAGCCATTGAACATGTCGTCGAACGCGGCGCGCAGGCCGATGATGCACTTGCCCGGGTGCATGACGCAATCGGTGCTCCAATGCAGACATTTCAGAATGCACTGCAGACCGGTCAGTATGACGGCAACCTTGAGGCCTCAACTGCAGTGCGCATTGTGTCGTTGTTGCGAACGGTGACTGCATCGTCGCCACTTGAGTCGTACCAACGCGACACAGGTCGTGTCGCATCACCTGAAGTGCTCCTCGACGATCTCATATCTGCGCTGACGCGAGGAATCGACGAACTGACTCGTCCTGTCGATGCCATCAAACACCAAGCCAAGACCGTCACTGTTGGTATCTCACGGAGTGAAGAGGGTCTGCTCGACCGCGCACTTGTTCGCGCCGTCATTGATGCAGGTGCGTCACGAGACCGTTTGTCATACAGCACCATGAAAGTTCTCGCGGCACTCGACGGCGCAGTGAGTGCCGTCAATGGCTACACGCGGTATCGCATTGAAGGTGATGTCGCTGCTGGTTCTGCGAGCATCTCGATTGTCGATCGAGGTGGTCTTGCCCGCGAGTTGAAGTCGCGTGTTGACGCGAGCAACTCTCTTGTGGGCACTAAGCGACGTGTTGCAAGCGAACAAGAAGTGTTGGTGGCTCGTGGGCGAAGTGACGGTCGTACCGTCATTCTCGTTCCGGAGATAAAGGGCTCGCAGACAACCGGACTCACGTTGTTGCATGTGTCGTTCCATGACAAGTTGACTTCAACTGCAGTGAAGAACGTGTTACAGGGTTACGACCGACGCTATGACCGACTTGTCGACTGGGTGACAGAGACGGAGGGCTCGTTCCGCGACGATCGTCTTGCCGAAATCTCGATTGCAGACTTACTCATCTTGCCGGTGTCCGAAACCGCGGATCACTGGCGCACGAAGTAACCACCATGCGTGGTATCGGTATTGATGCTGTCGATGTCGAACGATTCCGTTCGTTATTGGATAGACGCCCCGGCATGCGGGAGCGTTTGTTCACTTCTGCTGAGTTGGCAAAGCTTGAGGAACGCGCCGACGATCCACGATCCCTTGCCGCGCGATTCGCTGTTCGCGAAGCGACCATGAAGGCGCTCGGCGTGGGTCTTGGTGCATTCGGCTTCCATGACGTGTGGCTCGACCGAGCCGAATCTGGTGCACCGGTGCTGCATGTCGAAGGCCGTGCGGAAGAACTCGCGCGCCAAGCGGGAGTGTCGAGTTGGATGGTGTCCATCAGCCATACCGATTCGGTCGCAGTGGCCGTTGTGGCTGCTCTCTAAGAGCCTTCTGCTCAGTTCCTCCGTACGCTTTGAAGGGTGATTCCGGTCGTCACCGTCACCCAAATGCGTCGTGCCGACGAGGCCCAGATTGCCGTTCTTGATCAACATGGGCATGGTCAGCACGGTCATGCCGTGTTGGTCGAGCGAGCAGGTGCTGCAGTCGCATTCGCAGCGCTTCGAATGCTGGGCGGGGCATATGGGAAGCGTGTCGTGGTCATTGCCGGAAAGGGCAGCAATGGGGCAGACGGGAAGGTGGCAGCACGGCGGCTCGCCGACAGGGGAGCAGCGGTCGAGGTGATTGCTGCAGATGTTGCAGCAGATGAAGTGGTCGACTCGCAACGAGCTGATCTGGTCATCGATGCCGCATACGGCACTGGGTTTCGCGGCACGTGGGAGCCACCGCTGGTGTTTGGTGTTCCTGTGCTTGCAGTGGATGTTCCGAGTGGGCTTGATGCTGATGTCGGTACATGTGCTGGTGATGTGTTGCGGGCGGATCGCACCATTACTTTCGCGGCATTGAAAGTTGGTCACCTGATGAACGACGGGCCGCAAGTGTGCGGAGACATCGAAATTGCTGACATTGGTGTCGATGTCGTTGATCATTGTGATGATGTCTCGACGTATCTGGTTGAACCCACAGATGTTGCTGCGTGGATTCCACCACGCAATCGTGATGCGCATAAGTGGTCTCACGCCGTTCGCGTGATCGCCGGAAGCGGCGGTATGACCGGAGCGGCCGCACTTGTTTGCGCGGCCGCGATGCGCGCCGGTGCGGGTATCGTGCATGCATCGACGCGCGATTCATCACTTGAGAGTTCACATGCTCTACCTACTGAAGTGGTGCAGCGTCACTTGACATCAGTGCATTGGGGAGCGCAAGTGGCAGCCGATGCGCATCGTTTTGCAGCCCTTGTCATTGGGCCAGGTCTTGGTCGTGGTGACGATGTCTCAGAGTTGGTGCGCGATGTCGTGCGCTCCGTGTCGATTCCGGTGGTGGTCGACGGGGATGGTTTGGCTGCGGTTGTTGACGCCCATGGTGATTCCTCCAGTATCACGACACGCACTGCCCCAACGGTGCTCACACCGCACGACGGCGAGTTCGCGTCTCTTAGTGGCGATGTTTATGCTGTCGACAAAATCTCAGCAACTCGTCAGCTTGCTGAGCGCACCGGGTGTGTCGTGCTTCGTAAGGGCCCCACCACCATTGTGACGTCGCCAGACGGGCCCACATTTCTCGTCGCTTCAGGTGACCAACGGCTGGCAACGGCAGGAAGCGGCGATGTGTTGTCCGGAGTCATCGCAGCGTTCTTGTCGCGTGGCATGGATGCAGCTCCGGCAGCCACTGCGGCTGCGGTGGTGCACGGCGTTGCAGCATCGTTGTGTTCGACCGAAGGCACCATTGCGCGCGATGTCGTCAGCGAAATCGCCCATGTGCTGGCTGAAATGTGTGGGTCTCAATGAGTTCGTCAGATACCCGGTGGGCGTGGGTCGAAGTGGACACCACTGCGCTGCAACACAATGTTGCGCGTCTCTGCGAACTGGTTGCGCCGAGTGAAGTGTGGGCCGTCGTGAAGGCAGACGGTTATGGCCACGGTGCTGTGCAGGTTGCGCGGGCTGCCCTTGCCGGAGGTGCGAGTGGCTTGTGTGTCGCACTTGTGCAAGAGGGTGTTCGCATTCGTGAAGCGGGCGTCGATGCGCCGATACTCATTCTGAGCGAGCAACCGCCAGCGCAAGCCCCGGACATCGTGCGCCATGGCCTCATCGCAACCATCTCGTCACATGACGGACTCGCATCGTTGAACGATGCTGCAAAGAACGCGGGTGTCGAAGCGGCAGTGCACGTGAAAGTCGACAGCGGTATGCATCGCGCCGGTGTCGACCCGCATGATGCTGTCAATCTCGTGTCGGCGGTGCATCGTGCAGATCACCTCGCTCTCGCTGGTGTGTTCACGCACTTTGCTTGTGCCGATGAGCCTCACCACGAAGCAAACGCACGGCAACTTGCGACATTCAATGTGGTGCTCGATGAAATACGTGACCAGGGCATTGACCCCGGTGTTGTTCACGCTGCCAACAGTGCAGCAACACTTTCGGTGCCGTCGGCTCGTTTCGACATGGTGCGTACTGGCATCGTTACCTACGGTTTGGTGCCTGGTGCAGGTGTGGCCAATCTTTGCGGCGAATTCACACCCGCATTGTCGATGAAAGCGCGTGTAAGTGCTGTGCGAACAATTGCTGCTGGTGATGCGGTGTCATATGGCCTCCGTCGCGCGGTGACGCGCCCGTCGACGATTGCCACGGTTCCTCTCGGATACGCCGATGGAGTTCCCCGTGCACTGTGGGCCACTGCACAAGATGCGTTGGTTCACGGAAAGCGCTGTCCTATTGCCGGAACAGTGACCATGGATCAGTTGATGGTCGATGTCACAGATTGTGATGGGGTGCAGCCTGGTGATGTTGTGACCCTCATTGGCACCGACAACAACGAGACAATTACTGTGTCTGATTGGTCTTCGTCTGTGGGCACCATCGATTACGAAATTGTCTGTGGAATCAGTGCACGAATGGAGCGTCGATACCTGTGATTGACGCACGTACTACACACGTCGGGCAGACCGAAGAGTTGGCAGCTGCACTTGCCGCACTCGTGCGTCCACGCGACATCATCGTGCTGTCGGGCGAGATGGGAGCCGGGAAAACCGCCTTTGTGCGAGGTTTTGCAACAGGCATGGGTGTGTCGTCAGATGAGACGGTGTCATCGCCCACGTTCACATTGGTGCACACCTACGACACGGGAAAGCTTGTCGTGCATCATGCCGACTTGTATCGCCTCGGTCGATTGTCCGACGTGGAAGACCTCGGCTTACGTGAGCTAGCCGATCTCGGAGACGTCGTGATTATCGAGTGGGGCAATGTCGCCGACGAAGTTTTGGGTGACCATCTCGTTGTGTCTCTCGCAGCCGACGACGACGAGGAAGACACGCGTCATGTCGTGGTGTCCGTGGTGGGACACACATGGGATTCACGCTGGGAACAACTGAAGCGCGCACTTGCCAAGTGGGGCAACTGACATGTTGATTCTTGGTATCGAAACAGCGGTTGAACACGTCGGTGTTGCTCTCGGTGATCATCGCGGCACGCTTGCCACGGCCACGGTCAACAGCGATCGCCGGCATGCCGAAAGCCTCGCGCCGATGATCGAGTTCGTGTGTGCGCAAGCCGGTATGACTCTTCGTCAACTTGATGCCGTGGCAGTCGATGTGGGCCCGGGTCTCTTCACTGGCCTGCGAGTTGGCATTGCTGCGGCTCAATCCTTGGCATGGGCACTCGATATTCCAGTTGTTCCCATGTGCAGTCTTGATGTGCTTGCACAACAGGCAGCACGAACTGAAGATAATGTGGTTGCTGCCGCACTCGACGCGCGACGCGGCGAAATGTACTGGGCGGTGTACAAACCAGGTGACGGCCGCGTGATGAGGCTGACCGAGCCGGTTGTCACGCCCCCAGATGATTGCGCGATCCATCTCGCTGAACGCGACCAGTACGTCACTTGTGTTGGCTCAGGTTTTGTGCGCCATCACGACTCATTCGAGGCATTGACCCGCACAACTATGCGGGCCGATGAGGCGACATGGCCAAGCATCGACGACCTCTTGGTGTTGGCTGGTCAACAAGCAGCTCGCGAAGAGTGGGTGGAAGCTCACGTGGTCGAACCGTTGTATCTGCGTGTGCCAGATGCAGAGATCAACTGGGCCACCAGAGAGGGTCGATGATGGGCATCACGCGTACATCTCCCACCAACGAATTAACCACTGAGCCGATGCGCCGGCGTCATCTTCGACGCGTGCTGGACATCGAAGAGTCAGTGCACAAACGACCGTGGACACATCGAGTCTTTGTTGACGAGTTGTCGCAAGTTCGTGCGGGAAGCCGCAGTTACATCGTGGCGTACGTCGGCGACACCTTGGTTGGGTATGCGGGGCTTTTTTATTCCGCGGGTGACGCCCATGTCACGAACATCGCAACTCACCCCACCTGGCAGGGTCGTGGCATTGCAACCGAGTTGATGCTGGATTTGTGTGATCTGGCGGTGTCGAATGAATGCACAGCCATGACGTTGGAGGTGCGTGCGTCGAATGACGTTGCGCAAAGGCTGTATCGACGATTCGGATTCGTGCCTGCGGGCGTGCGTAAGAAGTATTACGAAAACTCAGAAGATGCCATCGTCATGTGGTGTTATGACCTGCAAGGCCCTGACTTTGCGTCGCGACTGGCTCACATCAAGGAGTCACGTCGATGAGCACCACTTCATTAACCCACACAACCAATGCATTGAACGTCGACGAGTCGACAGTTGTGCTGGCAATTGAGACAAGCTGTGATGAAACCGCAGCTGCAGTCGTGATGGGTGGCAACGATGTGTTGTCATCGGTGGTGAGCAGCCAAATCGACATTCATGCCAAGTTTGGTGGAGTCGTTCCGGAAGTTGCCAGTAGGGCACATCTTCAAAACCTTTTGCCGGTGGTGTCGAGTGCCATTGAAGAGGCCGGTATCCAGCCAGAGCGTGTCGATGCAGTGGCAGTAACTGTGGGGCCAGGTCTGATTGGTGCATTGCTTGTCGGAGTGTCTGCTGCGAAGTCGCTCGCACTTGCATGGCAAAAGCCGTTCATCGGAGTGAATCACATGGAGGCGCACCTCTATGCCGGACTTCTTGATGACCCGACACTTGAGTTTCCGTTGATCGTGTTGTTGGTGAGTGGTGGGCACACGATGCTCGTTGACATGCAAGGTCATGGTCGCTATCGCGTACTTGGTCACACCATTGACGATGCTGCCGGAGAAGCGTTCGACAAAGTGGCGCGCTATCTCGATCTCGGATATCCGGGCGGACCAGCGATCGACAAGGCGTCCACTCGTGGCGATGCGGAAGCAGTCGACTTCCCGCGTGCCATGTTGCATGACGGTCTCAATTTCTCGTTCAGTGGTCTGAAGACCGCCGTCATCAACCATGTCAAGAAGAACCCAGACGTGTCCAACGACGACATCGCGGCGTCGTTCCAAGCGGCAGTGGTCGATGTGCTCGTGGCGAAAGCGGTGCGAGCAGCGCAGCAGACGAACGCGAAGGGCATTGTCCTTGGTGGTGGCGTCGCAGCGAACTCACTCCTGCGTGAGCAGATGTCGACAGTTGGTGCGGAACATGGGCTACGTGTCGCGCTACCAAGTCGAGCAATGTGCACCGACAATGCCGCAATGATCGCCGCGGCAGGTTGGCATCGCCTGCGTAGCGACGGTCCCACCTCGCTCGCTGCTGGTGCGTATCCGAACCTTCGCCTGTCAGTTGATTCATCTGGGACATCGTCGAAATGAGCGTGGCCCATGAGATGAAGCCGTTGCAGTTGGGTTGCGCCACCGTGTCACCACCAGTTGTTCTGGCACCGATGGCCGGGGTGACGAATGCGCCGTTTCGTTCACTGTGTCGGTCGTTCGCGCCTGGTCTTGTCTATGTGAACGAGATGGTGATGGCCGCCGCACTCGTGCATGGCAATGCGAAAACGCGGCGCATGGTGGCGTTCGGACCTGATGAGGAGTTTCGTAGTCTCCAGATTTACGGAAGTGATCCGGAGTTCGTCGGCAAGGCAGTGCGTGCGTTGTGCGAGCAAGATGTTGTCGACCACATTGACATGAACTTTGGTTGTCCGGCCAACAAGGTGACTCGAAAAGGCGGTGGCGCGGCAGTGCCGGTGAAGCGCCAGCTGATGAGGGCCATCATGGCTGCTGCGGTGCGTGAAGCATCGAAGTTCGACATTCCAGTCACATGCAAGTTCCGTATCGGCATCAACGATGACATCGTCACCTACCTCGACACCGGTAAAGCCGCAGAAGAAGAAGGCATCGCGATGATTGCCTTGCACGCGCGCACTGCAGAGCAGCACTACGCAGGGCAGGCGCGTTGGGAGGCCATCGCCGAATTGAAGCGTCATGTCTCCACCATTCCCGTTCTCGGCAATGGCGACATCTGGGAAGCATCAGATGCTCTCGAGATGGTTCGCACCACTGGCTGCGATGGCGTCGTGGTTGGTCGTGGGTGTCTTGGAAAGCCTTGGCTGTTTCGTGACATCGTCGATGCGTTCGCAGGTCGTGAGGTGCGTGCGACACCGACCTTGGGTGACGTCACAAAAGTGATGGTTGAACATGCAGATGCTCTCTGCACGCATGCGGGGCACGACTCTGGCATTCGTAATTTCCGCAAACACACTGGCTGGTATCTCACCGGTTACCCAGTTGGTTCTGATGTGCGTCGACGAATGGCGTTGGTTTCTTCGCACGCAGATCTCGTCTCGATCGTCAGCGAACTTGATCCGTCGATGACTGTTGTTCCTGGTGGTGAGCGTTTGGCGCGCGGACACACCAACGGGCCTATTCGTGTCGTGTTGCCACAGGGCTACTTGGATGATCTTGATGACCTCACACCACCAGACGACGCTGATGTGGCGGCATTGAGTGGCGGCTGAGCGCATCGTTCTTGCCTCGCGTTCGCCACGTCGAGTGCAGCTGTTGGCCGAACTTGGAGTCGAACCACTCATCGATCCGGCTGATGTCGAGGAGACACCACGCGTCAATGAAGACCCAGTTGCGTACGTGCGTCGCGTCGCCATCGACAAAGCACGTCGCGTTGCGCAACGCCACGCCGACGCCACAGTCATCGCCGCCGACACCACTGTGGATGTCGATGGTCGCATCTTCGGTCAACCCGCCGACCTCAATGAAGCGCGATCGATGTTGCGTTCCTTGAGTGCGCGCACACACCGTGTGCACACCGCTGTTGTCGTCATCAACTCTGAAGGTGAGGCCTCTGATGTCGTCACCTCGCTCGTCACCTTCCAACCCCTCGACGACGAGACCCTCGAGTGGTACCTGGCGACGGGGGAGTCTGTGGGCAAAGCCGGGGCGTATGCGGTTCAAGGCCAGGGCTCGGTACTCGTCGAACGAGTGCAGGGGTCGATGTCGAACGTGGTGGGCCTACCGCTTGCCTGCGCGGCACGGCTTCTCGGCCTGCAAGCCCCGCCTGACCCCGCCCGTTAGCACTCTCGGGCTCCGGTTGCTACGAGGCGCCCTGAGTCTCTATCCTTAGCAATCGCACTCGCCGAGTGCTAACCCCCCGAACCGGGTCTTCCGGTGCGGGAACAACCCCTTTCCACCTCGTCTATGGAGGAACACCAATGAACCTGAAGCCACTTGATGACCGCATCGTCGTGAAGCCGAGCGAGGCGGAACAGACCACTGCATCTGGTCTCGTCATTCCCGACACCGCAAAGGAAAAGCCACAGCAGGGAACCGTTCTTGCTGTTGGTCCAGGACGCTGGAGTGATGACGAGGGTCAGCACTTCGCACTCGACGTGAAGGTCGGCGACGTAGTTCTGTACAGCAAGTACGGCGGAACTGAAATCAGCCACGGCGGAGAAGACCTCCTCATTCTCAGCAGCCGCGACGTACTCGCGATCGTCGGTAAGTGAACCAATCATGGCTAAGCAACTGAAGTTCAACGACGAGGCTCGACGCGCGCTCGAAGCCGGCGTCAACAAGCTCGCCGACGCAGTCAAGGTCACGCTCGGACCCAAGGGTCGCAACGTGGTGCTCGACAAGAAGTTCGGCGCACCGACCATCACCAACGACGGTGTGTCCATCGCGAAGGAAGTCGAAATCGACGATCCGTTCGAGAACATGGGTGCACAGTTGGTGAAAGAAGTCGCCACCAAGACCAACGACGTCGCCGGTGACGGAACCACCACTGCAACAGTGCTTGCACAGGCCATGGTTCACCAGGGCATGCGCAATGTCGCTGCAGGTGCAAACCCAATGGGCTTGAAGCGCGGCATCGAAAAGGCTGTTGCAGCAGCCGTTGAGTCAATCAAGGGTCAGTCGAAGGACGTCGATGACAAGGGTGACATCGCCAGCGTCGCCACCATCTCTGCTGCCGATGCAGCAATTGGTGGCGTCATCGCTGATGCCATCGACAAGGTCGGCAAAGACGGCGTCGTCACTGTCGAAGAAAGCAACACCTTCGGAATCGAGCTCGATTTCACCGAGGGAATGCAGTTCGACAAGGGTTACCTCTCGCCGTACTTCGTCACCGATGCAGAGCGTCAAGAGGCAGTGCTCGAAGAGCCATACATCCTCTTCCACGCCGCAAAGATTTCTTCGGTGCAGTCGATGTTGCCAGCACTCGAGTTGGTCATGAAGACCGGTCGTCCGCTGCTCATCATCGCCGAAGATGTCGAAGGTGAAGCACTCGCAACACTCGTGGTCAACAAGATCCGCGGCACGTTCAATTCCTCATCAGTGAAGGCTCCTGGCTTCGGCGATCGTCGCAAGGCGATGCTGCAAGACATGGCAGTGCTCACCGGTGGACAGGTCATCAGCGAAGAAGTCGGTCTCAAAATCGAGAATGCAACGCTCGACCTGTTCGGCAAGGCGAAGCGCGTCATCATCACCAAGGACACCACCACCATCGTCGATGGTGCAGGTTCCAAGGAAGATGTCGCCGGACGTATCAATCAGATCAAGACCGAAATCGATAACACCGATTCCGATTGGGATCGCGAGAAGCTGCAAGAGCGCCTCGCCAAGCTTGCTGGTGGCGTCGCCGTCATCAAGGTGGGTGCTGCAACTGAGGTTGAACTGAAGGAAAAGAAGCACCGCATCGAAGACGCAGTGTCTGCAACGCGTGCTGCAATCGAAGAAGGAGTCGTCGCTGGTGGCGGCACCGCTCTTCTTCGCTCGCGTGCATCAGTGCTGAAGGTTGTCGAAAGTCTCACTGGTGACGAAGCCACTGGCGCACGCACCGTGTACGACTCACTCGTTGCACCTGCCAAGCACATCGCCGACAATGCGGGCCTCGAAGGTTCAGTCGTCGTACAGCGCGTCGAAAGCGAGAAGGGCTCCATCGGCCTCAACGCTGCGACAGGTGAGTACGTCGACTTGGTCAAGGCCGGCATCATCGACCCAGCCAAGGTCACTCGTGCAGCCCTCCAGAATGCGGCCTCGATCGCCGCGCTGGTGCTCACCACCGAGTGCCTCGTGGCCGACAAGCCAGAGAAGAACCCACCAGCAATGCCCGGCGGGGGCGGAATGCCCGGTGGAATGGGGATGATGTAACAACATCCCCCTCGGATCGCCGGGAATAACTCACCCCCCCTCGTGGTTGTTCCCGGTACCCCCGATGTGAGCCCGGACCGTCAGGTCCGGGCTCACGTGTTTTCTGGGGCAAGTTGCCCTGGCGTCTCGGCGCATAGCGTGCGTTTCTTGTGAGCGACTCTTCGCAACCTCGCCGCCGACGCGGATTCTGGCTACATCAGTTGGCCGAGTACTTCGTTGCATTCGCTCTCGTCAGTTCTGCGGCGCAATCCGCAGATACTGCTGTGTTATCGGTGGCAGCACTCGCAGTTCTCGTGAATGCAGCGACGACTGAAGGAATGCTCGGGGCGTATCGACTGACCACTGTCACTGTGCATCGCTTCATCGACATCTGTATTGCGGCCCTCATGTTCGTGGTGGCGTTCACGTTCGATGTGGCTTCTTCGACATCGGTGACGTTGTTTGGTGCAGCAGCTGTCATTGCTCTTCTTGGATCAGGGTTCGTCTCTCGGTGGTTCCGACGCAACACTGAAGCGTGAACGTCGGTACGCTGACGCACATGGCATTTGAACGTCCGGCTCCTGATCTGAACAAACTCGTTGCAGCATGGGAAGAATGGGAAAAAGGCGCGGAAAGCCCTGGTCGAACACTCGCCAACTTGAAGACTGCTGGCTTGGCTGACGTTCTTGCGCAACTGAAGTCATCTGGTTGGACTCCTTCATCACCGACCGCATGAACAGACGTCCGGGCGGCGACCAACGAATTCCTCGCCCCGCTGAATTTCGAATTGGTGAGACGGCTCCGTGGGCTGGTCGTGACCTCGACGTACTTACCGACTTTGACGAATGCATTCGCCGCCTTGAGCGCTACTTCCTAGATCGAACACCGGTTGACATCCGCGCACCATATGCGTCTACTCAGGGAACTCGACCATCAGCAGTGTTGATACCGCTTGTGAAGCGAGCTGACCTGCCGCACATGGTGCTTACTCGTCGAAGTGCCAGGCTGAACAACCACCGAGGTGAAATCTCATTTCCCGGTGGGCGAGTGGAAGACGGTGAACATCATGAAGCTGCAGCGTTGCGCGAAGCTCATGAGGAGATAGCTCTTCCACCACACCATGTGCGCACACTTGGCGTGCTCGACTTGGTCACCACAAGAGTGAGCAACAGCACCATCACGCCAATCGTGGGTGCGGTCGAGGAAGAACCTCAATTCACACCGCACGCTGCCGAGGTGGAACGAATCATCACTCTTCCGCTCACTGAGCTTGTGCGCACGGACACTTACCGACACGAATTCTGGACCACGCCATTTGGTGAGATCACCATTCACTTTTTTGAATTGGATGACGAGACCGTGTGGGGTGCCACCGGAAACTTGCTTGCGCAGCTTATTGACACCGTCACTCGCTAAGGGCCTGCATAGGCGCGCACTGTTCGGTAGAACACCAACGCCCAACCGCGACAAATCAGCCGGTCTCTTGTGGATCGGCGTGAACAACTCGTGCGCATGTCAGCGAGAAACTTGTCGTCAATGCGCCGTCGCATCGGTGCGTCCCACCAGATTCCACCATTGATGCGCGAGAAATTGCGATATCCGAAGTCATGGCGTCGACAAGCGTTGGTGAAGTCGAAACTGCGACCTGTGCCTCCGACGAGTGGCGCCGAGCAGCCGTCACTGGTCCAGTCAAGACGCGGATCACGCTCGCTCACTTCAGTTGACGTGATGAAGTTCGCAAGAGATGTTGAGAACACCAGCCGACGCGCAAGCAACACAGCATCTTCTGGTTGATGAGGTGTTGTGGCACCAAAGGCGGCGAACACCAGCGACATGAGAAATGGAAACATCGGGCTGTCCTTTCCGACACATCGCTCTCCGCGAGTGGTGTCTGGTTGGTTGCCCGAATGTGTGTGCGATTCAGCCCTTCAGGCAGCGCATCAACTGGGCCATCTCGACTGCTCCTACCGCAGCCTCATCGCCCTTGTTGTCAATTCCGGACCCGCTGCGGTCACGAGCTTGCTGTTCGGTGTCGACAGTGAGCACGCCGAACATGATCGGCACTCCAGTAGCGAGTTGCGCATCTTGAATGCCACGCGCCGCTTCGCCGGCGACAAAGTCAAAATGCGCAGTGTCGCCACGAATCACACAGCCAAGGCAGATGACTGCGTCTACTTTGCCGCTTGATGCCATGGCCTTTGCGGCAAGGGGGGCTTCGAACGCACCTGGCACCCATGCCTCCATCACATCGGTGTCAGCCACATTGAGACGTGAAAGTCCGCGACGTGCTCCATCACGGAGTGCCGAGACGATGTGGTCGTTGAAGCGCGCCGCAACGATGCCGATACGAAGGCCCGTACCGTCAAGTATCGGGCCACTTCCTGACGATCCTGCTCGTGTCATGACTTCCCCTTTGTCGAGGTCTTTTCGTCTGTGAATTCAATGAGATGTCCCATGCGTTCACGCTTGGTGCGCAGGTACGCCTCGTTTTCTGGTGTTGGAACAGTGTTGAGCGGAACACGGTCGACCACGGTTAATCCGTAACCGCCGAGACCACCGTATTTCGACGGGTTGTTCGTCATGAGGCGACGTTGATTGA
>Ga0169931_10001946_pt1 | contig 33954 bp, 26 predicted proteins | sample Kivu_15m_20L_FD_129675 | JGI IMG/M metagenome (GOLD analysis project Ga0169931, IMG submission 129675) | Freshwater microbial communities from Lake Kivu, Western Province, Rwanda to study Microbial Dark Matter (Phase II) - Kivu_15m_20L... | ecosystem: Environmental > Aquatic > Freshwater > Lake...
CAGGCCGCGGGTCTCGAGAATGATGTCTGACATGGGATGGTAAAGAGTTGGGCTCCGGCAACAGCCGCAAACTTATTCGATTTTCAAGAAAAAACAAACTGGATTATCGCGGCCGACCGGGTTTGCGCCGCATCATGGTCAACTCCGGACCAGGGCATCTGGCTCGCCGACCGGCATGCCCAAGCCAAAAAACCAGATAAATCGTGCGAACGTCGGCCGCTTTGTGTATTCTGGCGGGGAAATATCAAAATCACAGCCTTCCCCATGCATTCCCTGTTCGGCGACATCAGCAACATCATTAGCCTTTCAATTACCCCGGCGTTTCTGATGCTCGGTGTTTTGCTGCAGATTCGGGTCTTGAATAACCGCCTGGACCGCATCAGCGACCGTCGCGAGGTGCTCGAGCAACGCTTGTCTGCCGGCGGAGTGCCTGGCTTGCTGCAGCATGAATTGGTGGTGCTGTACCAACGCGCCGAGGTGATTCACCGTGCCGTTAGCTTTTCGTCGATCAGTATGGTCACGGTGTGCGCCGTGGTGGTCGCGCTATTTGCAGATGATGTGTTTAACCTGCGGCTTGATTCACTGATTGCGTTTTTATTTGTTGCAGCCATGCTGATGCTGGTGTGCAGCTTCAGCCTGCTACTGCACGAAATCTTCGTCGCCAGCCACTCCATGCCGAGCCGAGCCTTGCTGCCGACCCGACAGCGCGATCTGCATCACTGAATTAACACGCTGACTCGAGATCTTGCTGCGGCAACCAAAAGCGCTGTTTCAAATTCTCCAAACCAGTCTCTGACATCACCTGTTCCAATCGCTGCGCTGCGCGCCGACCCGGCAGTTGCTTGTGGGTCGCAATAATCAGCTCGTTTTTCATGGAGTGCTCCCAGCCGACCAGCTCGGTGACACTCACTTGGTAACCATGCGCTTCCAGCTGCAAACAGCGCAGCACATTGGTCAAGTGACTACCGAACTCACGCGTGTGGATAGGGTGACGCCAGATTTCACTCAGCGCATCGCGCGTGAGCATTCGCGCTTTAGCTTGTCGCAACTGCGCCGCCACCTCGGCCTGACAACACGGCACCAGTACGATAAATTGCGCACGCTTTTTCAGCGCAAAGGTAATTGCGTCATCGGTGGCGGTGTCACAAGCATGCAAGGCCGTGACCATCTCAACCTGCTCAGGTAAATCAGGCGACGAAATCGCATCAGCCGCTGCTGCATGATGAAAACGCATGCGAGCAAAACCGAGCTGCTCAGCCAATGCTTTAGCATGATTCACCAAAGGCTCGCGCACCTCAATGCCATGGATGATGGCACCGTTGTCGTGCTGCTTGAAAAACAAGTCGTACAGGATGAACCCTAAATACGATTTGCCTGCACCATGATCCACCAAGGCAAAAGGCCGATGCGCATCATGCAATTGTTGCAGTAGCGGCTCAATGAATTGAAACAAGTGGTAGACCTGCTTCAACTTGCGACGGCTGTCCTGATTCATCTTGCCGTCGCGCGTGAGGATATGTAGCGCTTTCAGCAACTCGATGGATTGACCGGCGCGGATTTCGGGTTCTGCCATGAAGGTAAGTCCGTGTGCAATTTGCGCACGATGGTAACCCAGCCGGTTTACGCTAGGGCATCAGCACATAATCGCCCGGCGCTGGCGGGAGTTCAACATCGTCGCATTGAACCGCAGTCGCCGAACGCTGTGATTGCCCTTGGGCTAACCAATCCGCCCACGTGGGCCACCATGAGCCCGCTTGCGGAGGCGTGATGCGCAGCCAACGATCCGGGCCGATATAGTTTTCGCTTCGGAGCAGCGACGTGACACGAAAATATCGCCCCGGGTGACCGGGCTCGCTGCAAATACCCGCGTTGTGGCCACCGGATGTCAGCAGAAAAGTCATGTCGGCATCAACCGCAAGATTCAGCTTGTACACCGAGCGCCACGGCGCGACATGATCCGTCTCGGTCGCAACCACAAAACTCGGCAGTCGAATGTCGCCCAAAGCAAGCGGTCGCCCATCGACTCGATAGCGTCCCTCGAATAAATCATTACCCAGAAACAGTTGGCGTAAATATTCACTCTGCATGCGATATGGCATGCGTGTGGCATCGGCGTTCCACGCCATCAGGTCGGTCATCGGCGCGCGCTGACCGAGCAGATAATGGTTAACAACACGCGACCACACCAGATCACGCGAGCGCAATAACTGAAACGCCCCTGCCATTTGCCTGTTATCCAAATAGCCTTGGCTCCACATCACATCATCGAGGTAGTCCAACTGACTCTCATCGATAAATAAACGTAATTCGCCTGATTCAGTGAAGTCAGTTTGCGCAGCCAACAGAGTCATCGAAGCCAGATCATCACGGCGTTGCTGCGCTAACCAACTAGCCAATATCGCCAGCAAGGTACCGCCGAGGCAGTAACCGACCGCATGAACCTGTTCTTGCGGCTCACGCTGACGTACTTGCGACAGCGCCGCCAGTGCACCAAGACGGAAATAATCATCCATACCCAGATCACGATCTTCCGCATCCGGGTTACGCCAAGAGATCATGTATACCGTGTGCCCACGCGATACCAGGTAACGCACCAGAGAATTATTCGGCAAGAGATCAAGGATGTAATACTTCATGATGCAGGCCGGTACAAACAAGATCGGCTGCCGAAAAACCTGAGCAGTTTGTGGTGCGTACTGAATCAGCTCGATCAGTCGATTACGAAATACCACCTGACCGGGCGTAGCCGCCACTTCCACACCCGCCCGAAATCGTTCACTGCCTCGCGGCGGATGCCCGCCCAGTGCGCGCTCCCAGTCTTCAATTAGATACTGCCAGCCACGCCAGAGATTCTGACCAGCCTCACGCCAAGTCGCCTCAAGCACCTCCGGATTAGTCGCAATAAAATTCACTGGAGAGACCAGATCAAGAAGCTGACGCGAGGCGAAAGATGCCAGCTGTTGGTGGTGCTCCGACATACCACCAATGCCAGTAGTAGCGTTATGCCACCATTGCTGCTGCATCAAAAAACTTTGGTGAATCAGACAAAACGGCCAATGCTGCCATTGCGGTGAAATAAAGCGTCTGTCTTGTATCAAGGGCTCTATGCAGGGGGGATTTTCTCCTCTGGACAACGCGCGCGAGAAATACATCATCAAACGTATTGATTTGCGCACTGCTTTCTCGACCAACAGCTGTTGTTTGCCGGGAGATGCAGATAAATGCACCAACCAATCCATCCACGCCAGTACCATGCTCCCCGGCGACATGAATCCGGTGAAACGCCCCATCAGCGCATGCACCATACGGTCTGCCGGGGTCGGTTGATCAATCTCGTCGTTTTTTTTGGGAGCAATCGCGTACTTTTCCAGAACGCGATCTGCGTGTGCCACCTCGGCACCGACTTCAGTCAAGGCCATGTGTATGCGCAGCTTTTGCAATCGTAGTACGCCAACTCGCCACCTTATTGACAAGCCGACGCAGGCGTGGGAATGACTGACTACCCAACCATGATTCAGCACTAAGCCGATCGAGGAACCAGTCTCGTATGCGATAGCGCCATGAGGCAAAATATATACTGATCACAGTGACAGGTGATAAACAACGGCGCCAAATAGAACGATATATGACAAGCCGCAGCAGGGGACGCGGCTCGCCTAACAGTTGAGTCTTGTACTGATACCGTCCCCACAGCAAGTGGCATTCGCGTCCACCAGCGCGGATGCAATCACACACCGCCCAAAAACAACACAAGATGCCTAATCGGTAGGATGCCAGTGCCGGATCAGAAGCGGAGAACAACATAACGTAGTTGTCGCCGATCCGACAGGCTAGCGACCCTCCACAAATCTGATCGCCGATACGTGCAATACCCACCAAGCCTGATCGACGACAAAGTATCAGCATATGTGCCATATCGCGTCGTGAAAGCTCGGCACGTTTACCTCGCGCAGCCATACTGTCTCGCTTGAATCGCTGTAACTGCCGGATTAACGCGCGCAACTGATCCGAACGCAATCCATCGGCTTGACGAACTTCCCAGATAAATTCTGGTAGATCACGCTGTAAACGGTTGCCGTAGCCACGCAAGGTCTTGCGGGTCGATTTACCCAACACATGCAAATACCTATCGATAGTGTTTGGTAGCGATATGACGTAGTTTTCGGAGAATGGGTAATACTGAAGCGACCAACCCGTCAGCGCGCGTGGTAATGACACAGCATTGAAATGTACGGTGTGAACTTGGCGGTAGCGATCAAACAAGGCTCGACAAAATGCATCGGCGACGGTTTGCTCGAGATGGAACATTTCGGTCGCTACCAACACCCGACCGAAGCGGGCCCGGAACAGCAGCACGCCCACGACCTCACCATGCTGGTAACCAACCCAAGTGTGAGGGATCGGCAGCGCCGAGTCGCTCAGGCGCGCGTGAATATAAGAGGCGTACAAGCTACCGTACAAAAGTTCGAGCGCATCGGCAGCGAATTCGGGGACGAATTGCTCATGGAACTCGCTGACGATGCTGCCAATTTCATCAACCGGCAACTGGTGAGTGACTTCACACGCTCGATAAGCGTCGAGCGTCGATATCAACACGCCATCCGAGCTCTGCGCCATGCACCTCCCGCTTAAGCAGGGGCGCATTGTCACCGCAGGTGACGACGCGTTTCTTGCGAAATGCCAAGCCAAACTGAACGTACTGCAGCCGCTCAATCATTGCCGCTACTGCAGCCCCTTAAATCGAAAGGTATGGTTTTGGGTATCGCTTTAGGGTATCGCTTTAGGGTATCGCTTTAGGGTATCGCTTTTGGGTATCGCTTTTAGGTAGAGCTTTTTTGTATGGTTTTTGGGGGTGGTGCAAAACAGCTCGACTCAAACAGCTTCGCGATGTCTGCTGCAGACTAATCGATTTCAGCGATCATCTCGATCTCGACACAGCTGCCCATCGGCAGCTGCGCCACACCGAAAGCTGAGCGGGCATGCTTGCCGACTTCACCAAATACGTCAACGAGCAGCTCCGAGCAGCCATTGGTGACCAAATGATGTTCAGTAAACTCAGGCGTTGAGTTCACCAGACTCACGAGCTTGACGATACGCCGCACACGACCGAGGTCGCCACCACACGCGGCATGAAGCGTAGCCATCAGATCGATCGCCACCGCGCGCGCGGCTTGTTTACCCTGCTCCGTGCTCATGTCACGGCCGAGCTGGCCAACCCAGGGCTTGCCATCCTGTTTAGCGATGTGGCCGGAAATGAAAACCGTATTTCCAGTCTGTACGTACATCACATACGCCGCGGCCGGGGCAGCGACCGGCGGCAGGTTGATATTCAGGGACTGCAGCTTGGCTAGGATGGACATGGCGCGCTCCGACATCAGAAAAGGCGGCGCATTTTACCCCGCAGGGACTTGAATTTCGTCTTCAAGCCCACACTTACGTGCAAAATTGTCAGCTTTTTATCTATTCATTCGACCACGCTTGGCTGGTGCAGACCAAGCGCAATCATTCAACGAGGTAAACATGACCGTCGCAGAAAAACAAACCTTGGGCTTTCAGGCTGAAGTCAAACAGCTACTGCAGCTGATGATTCACTCGCTGTACTCAAATAAAGAAATCTTCCTTCGCGAGCTGATCTCTAATGCATCGGATGCCTCGGACAAATTGCGCTTTGAGGCGATTAATCATGATGCCCTGTTCGAGGGGGATACTGAACTCCGCATCAGCATAGATTTTGACAAAACTGCGCGCACCATCAGCATCACCGACAACGGTATCGGCTTGTCACAACAAGAAGCGATTGAACATCTCGGCACGATCGCCAAGTCCGGTACCAAAGAGTTTTTCTCGAAGCTCTCGGGTGACCAGCAAAAAGATGCTGCCTTGATTGGCCAGTTTGGTGTGGGTTTTTATTCCGGCTTTATTGTGGCTGACCGTATTACCGTTGAATCTCGGCGGGCGGGTTTGCCAGCAGACCAGGGCGTTCGCTGGGAATCGAGCGGCGAAGGTGACTTCACCGTTGAAACGATCGACAAGCCCGAGCGCGGTACCCGCATTACCTTGCATTTGCGTGAAGGTGAAGATGAGCTGCTGTCCGCCTGGCAGCTACGCTCGATTATTCGCAAATACTCCGACCACATCTCCTTGCCGATACAAATGCGTAAAGAGGAGTGGGACGAAGAAAAAAAAGAAATGGTAGTCCGCGATGAGCTGGAGACCATCAACCAAGCCAGTGCGCTGTGGGCGCGTAGTAAGTCTGACGTAACTGACGAACAGTACAAGGAATTTTACAAACACGTCTCGCATGATTACAGCGAGCCGCTGACCTGGACTCATAACCGCGTTGAGGGTCGTAGTGAATACACCCAGCTGCTTTACATTCCCTCGCGCGCGCCGTTTGATCTATGGGACCGCAACCAACGCAGCGGCATCAAGTTGTATGTCAAACGTGTGTTCATCATGGACGACGCTGAGCAGCTGATGCCGGTATATCTACGCTTTGTGAAAGGCGTGATCGACTCGAATGATCTGCCGTTGAATGTATCGCGTGAAATCCTGCAAGAATCACGTGATGTGAAAGTGATTCGCGAAGGCTCGACCAAGCGCGTGCTCGGCATGCTGGAAGAATTGGCGAACGCTGATGAACAAGAGAAAAAAGATAAATACGCCAGCTTCTGGAAAGAATTCGGGCAGGTCTTGAAAGAAGGTATCGGCGAAGACACGACGAATAAAGAGCGCATTGCCAAGCTACTCCGTTTTGCGAGTACCCATCATGAAGATGATACGCAGAAGGTGTCATTTGCAGATTATGTCTCGCGCATGAAGGACGGCCAAGACAAGATTTACTATGTCACCGCCGATAGCTGGACTGCCGCGCGCAATAGTCCGCATCTGGAAATCTTCCGCAAGAAAGGGGTCGAGGTGCTACTGCTTACCGACCGTGTCGATGAGTGGATGCTCTCGTTCCTGAACGAGTTTGATGGCAAGCAGTTAGTCTCCGTGGCCAAGGGCGACCTTGATCTTGGCAAGCTGGAGGATGAGGGCGAGAAAAAGCAGAAAGAAGAAACCCAAGCCGAGTACAAAGACCTGATCGACAAAATGAAAAAGGCGCTCGACGCCAAGGCGGCCGATGTACGCGTTACGTTCCGGCTGACCGATTCACCCGCTTGCCTGGTGGCCGGGGAGCATGAACTGTCCGGCAACTTGCTGCGCATGTTGAAGGCGGCTGGACAAAAAGCGCCGGATAGCAAGCCTATCCTTGAGATCAACCCCAATCATCCGTTAGTGCAGCGCCTGAAATACGAAGATGCAAAGTTCGATGACTGGAGCAGCATTCTGTTTGATCAAGCCATGCTGGCCGAGGGCGGTCAACTGACCGACCCGGCGGGCTTTGTCAAAAAACTGAATGACATGCTGCTGGGCATGGCGCTCAGGTAAACAGAGATCTCGGCAGACTCAGCATGGCCGTAGCCGTCTGCCGAGTCCGATACGCCTGAGTGTGGGGAGTGTGGGGAGTGTGGGGAGTGTCGAGAGCGTCAGTTGTGTGCGGAGGGTCAGGGTGCAGTTCTCGGTGCTCGGCGAGCTGCAATTGAGGTGAGCACGCCGGTTTATTCGGTTATGGTCGTTCAGCGTCCGCCGGTCACATCCATCAAGGTGCCAGTCACATACGACGACTGATCCGAGGCAAGCCAGAAAATTGCCTCGGCCACCTCCGCTGCCGTACCGCCGCGCTGCATTGGTACACCGGCTTTGACGCGATCGACCCGACCTGGGTCACCTGCTGAAGCATGAATGTCGGTGTAAATCAGCCCGGGGCGCACCGCATTCACGCGTATACCTTCGGCGGCCACTTCCTTTGCAAGACCAATCGTCATGGAATCTACTGCGCCTTTGGCTGCGGCATAGTCGATAAACTCGTTGGGCGAGCCCAGTCGAGAGGCGGCTGAAGACACATTAACGATCGCCCCACCCTTGCCACCGTACTTGGTGGACATACGTAGTACTGCCTGTTTGGCGCACAAAAAACTACCAAACACGTTGGCGCTGAACACGCGCTGCCAGCGATCCAGATCCATTTGATCAAGCCGCATTTGCTGCTCCAACATGCCTGCGTTGTTAATCAGCGCAGACAGCGTACCCAGCTTTTGATCCACAGCTTCAAACAGCTGCATCACTTCCGACACGTTCGATACATCGGCCTGAAACGCGACTACCTCGGCATCGATTGACTTTGCCTTGGCAACAATCGCGTTTGCCGCCTCAATGTTAGTTTTGTAGCTGAAGGCGACACGCCAGCCGTGTGCCGCAGCAAGTAACACAGTGGCAGCGCCAATTCCACGACTACCACCGGTCACGAGCATCAGGGGTTGGGTCATGATCAATTGCCTCCGAAACTTGAATAATGGTACTGTCGATTCTACCCTGCTGAAATCGGGCTGAAGCTCGCGCCAAAAATGCCGCCCCTGCTCCACATCTGCTTGGCACCCCACTGCGTCTGATGAAATCTGCCACGACTCAAAAAAAACGAACGCCAAAATTCGAGCCGATTACGCTATCGGAACAGGATGGCGTTCGCTATCTGCACTTTGGTACCGAGTGGGTACAAGGCGCAATGCGTATCCGTCGTCCTTACTGGATAGAGCTTGAGTACGCTCAGCAAATGATGGCTTGGATGCTATTTATCGATGACCCAACCGATCTGGCGCAGCTCGGTCTTGGCACTGGCGCACTGACCAAATTCTGCTACCGGAGCTACCCGCAGGCTCAGATTACTGCAGCCGAGCTGAATCCAAATGTGATTGAAGTGTGCCGCACGATGTTCAAGCTGCCCGCCAATGATGAGCGGCTGCATGTCATTCAACAAGACGCTGATCTTTTCGTTAATGATCCGGCAAATCGCAAAACGCTTGATGTCATGCAAATCGATTTATATGACGCCACCGCGCGTGGCCCAGTGCTAGACACACCCGAGTTCTATCGCGCCTGCGCGCGATGTCTGCGAGACAGCGGTATCGCTACGGTCAATCTGTTTGGAGATCATCCCAGCTTCAAGAAAAACATTACTGCGATTCACACTGCATTCGAGCATGTGCTTGTGCTACCGGAGGTACACCAGGGCAATGTCGTGGTGATTGCTTTCAAGTCGGCACCGTCATTTGATCTGATACAACTCTATCTGCGCGCAACGACCATACGCATAGAGACAAAACTACCCGCCCATCTATGGGTCCACGACATCAAGCAAGTACTTGACGATAGCCTTAGCTGACGTTTTCATGGCGTTTGTTTACCTGCGATAAAAATGCGTCGACGGTGGGATATTGCAGACGTACGCCAAGCTCTTGCCGCATCCTGTCGTTTTTTAGGCGACGCGACTCTGACATGAAAGACAGCAGCATAGGCGAAACTTGTGTTGATAACGCTTCACGCGACACACGCGGTGGACGTGGTAGCACGAAGGCATCAGCCACTGCGTCAAAGTAGTCGCCCATCTTCATGTCTGAGTCATCGACTGCGTGGTAGACCCGCTGTGGAGCGCCATGGCGCAGCGTGACCGCAATGATTCGCGCCAAATCGTCTGCATGGATATGGTTGGTAAATACATCCTGCTCAGGCAGTAGTGCCGGCGTGCCTTGGCGCAGCCGTTCAATTGGTGAGCGATCTTCGGCGTATATGCCAGGCACCCGCAGGATGGCCAGGCGTGCGTGTGTCCGCTTTGCCCACTGCCTCAGCGCCCGCTCGGCATCAACCCGGCGCACCGCGCGCGCGTTCTTGGGTGACACCGGCCGGGTCTCGTCGAATTGCGCACCCGCGCAATCACCGTAAACACCGGTGGTACTCACATAAACCAATCTGCCGCCGCGCGGTAAAATGCGAAGCAGATTTCGTGTGCGTCGGTCGGTTGTACCCTGATTGGGCGGCGGGGCCAAGTGCACCACGGTGTCGGCAAACCCACGTAGTCGGTATAGCTGATCAGGGTCATCAAGATTCGCGACGATGCCCAATGCGCCGTGTGCCCGCAACTCAGGTAAGCGCTGTACCTGGCTCGTCACCGCGATCACCCGAAAGCAGTCACGCACCAGCGGCAGCAGGCGCATGCCTACGTCTCCGCAACCGATAATCAGCAAGCGTGGCTTGCCAAATTTGTTTACAGCTTTCATTTCAGAGATTGTATGACGTTCCAAGTCAGTGTTAATCCAAGTGGCCGGCAATTCAACTGTGAAGCTGGTGAAACCGTACTGGCGGCTGCGATGCGTGCCGGCGTTCAACTGCCATATGGCTGCAAGAATGGCGCATGTGGCAGCTGCAAGGGCAAACTCTTGTCCGGTCGTGTCGAGCTCGGCCCGCATCAGGAGCGCGCCTTGTCTGCTGCTGAACAGGCGACGGGGCAAACACTATTCTGCTGTGCCGTACCACAGTCAGACATCAGCATTGAAGCGCGCGAAGTACTCGGCGTCGGCGAATTTCCGATCAAAAAAATACCCGTGCGCGTTGCCGGGTTAGCGCGGGCTGCAGATGATGTGATGCTGATGTCGCTGCAGCTGCCGGCTACTGAACGGCTTCAGTACAAAGCCGGGCAGTACGTGGAATTTTTGCTGAAAGACGGTAAACGCCGTGCTTACAGTATCGCCACGCCGCCGCATGCTGACGAGTTACTGACCCTGCATATTCGTCACATGCCGGGCGGCGTATTTACCGATCATGTATTCGGTGCGATGAAAGAGAAAGATATTCTTCGCTTCGAAGGTCCGCTCGGTACATTCTTTCTGCGCGAAGATTCCGACAAACCGATTGTGCTGCTTGCATCCGGCACAGGATTTGCGCCGATCAAGGCGATTGTGGAGCACTGGGCGCATGCCAAATCAACCCGCCCGGTGACGCTGTATTGGGGCGGTCGACGACCGAAGGACCTGTACATGCACACACTGTGTGAGTCATGGGCGCAGAGCCTGCCCAACTTCAGCTATATCCCCGTAGTCTCAGATGCTGTTGATGAAGACCACTGGACCGGCCGCACCGGATTTGTACATCGCGCGGTGATGGAAGACCTGCCTGATTTATCAAACCATCAGGTATATGCCTGTGGTGCGCCGGTGGTCATCGATGCCGCTCAAAAGGATTTCACCAGCCAATGCCAACTACCCTCGGAAGAATTTTATGCGGACGCATTCACTTCCGAGGCTGACCTTGCGGATGCCGCTGCCTGATAGTCAAATTCATTATGAATAAACCCGAATCGCTGAATCACGCCTTTACCGAATACCCGACTGAGGTACTGCTTCACATTACCAATCGGCCGCCGCTGGTATTCACCGAAGGTCGTGGCATGTGGTTGACCGACCATAACGGCAAGCGATATCTCGATTGGCTACAGGGCTGGGCGGTGAACTGTCTTGGTCATTCACCGCAGTGCCTGCAAGATGCGTTGGCAGCCCAAGCAAAGAAAGTCATCAACCCCTCGCCGGCGTTTTATAACGAACCGTCGATCAAGCTTGCGGCCATGCTGACCGAGCATTCCTGCTTTGATCGGGTGTTTTTCGCGAACAGTGGGGCAGAAGCGAATGAAGGTGCGATCAAACTGGCGCGCAAGTGGGGCAAACTCCACAAAAACGCAGCAGGTGAAAACCGTTTCGAGATCATCACCTTCGAGCACAGCTTCCACGGTCGTACGCTAGCGACGATGTCAGCGTCGGGCAAAGAAGGCTGGGACACGATGTTCGCGCCGCAAGTACCCGGTTTTCCCAAAGCCGACCTAAATAACCTGGCCAGTGTCGAGGCGTTGATTGGTCAACACACCGTCGCAGTCATGTTGGAGCCTGTGCAGGGCGAAGGTGGCGTGATCCCTGCCACCAAAGAATTTATGCAGGGCTTGCGCGCGCTAACCACCAAGCACGAGTTGCTGCTGATTGTCGACGAAGTACAGGCAGGCATGGGCCGTACTGGCAAACTGTTTGCCTATCAACTGTCCGATATCGAACCTGACATCATGACCTTGGGTAAAGGCATTGGCGGCGGTGTGCCACTGTCCGCTTTGCTGTGCAAAAAAGCCTTTGCCGTATTTGAACCGGGCGATCAAGGCGGCACCTACAACGGTAACCCGCTGATGACGGCGGCTGGCATCGCGGTGCTGGACGAACTGCTCAAGCCCGGCTTTCTGCAGTCAGTGATTGATAAAGGAAATTATCTGCGTGACGGTTTGCTGCGTTTGTCAGATAAACACGGCTTGGACGGCGAACGTGGCGAGGGTTTACTGCGTGCACTGAAGCTTGGTAAACCCATCGGCGGCAAGATCGTCGAGATCGCACGTGACCTCGAACCGCAAGGCTTGTTGCTCAATTCACCGCGACCGGATTTATTGCGCTTTATGTCGGCGCTGAACGTTACTGCAGAAGAAATCGATCTGATGCTGGAACGGCTGTCTGAGGTTATCTCTCAGGTCCAGTAGGTGCGTGCGCCTACGTTCATTTTTTCGCAGGGATGTACAAGTCGGTAATACTTCCCAAGCCCATCTCCGCCGCAAACATCGGCGTCTCCGATAAGGTTGGGTGGGCATGAACAGTCAGCGCAAGGTCTTCGAGATCGGCCCCCATTTCCATCGCCAGGACGGTCTCAGCAAGCAACTCACCCGCGTTCACTCCAACGATACCCGCGCCAATGATGCGCTTGGTGGTGGGATCCCACAGTAACTTGGTCATGCCATCATCGCGGCCCATTGCGAGCGCACGACCGCTGGCCGCCCAAGGGAAGTTTGCTTTCTCGAACGGGATACCTTTCGCCTTCGCTTCTGCCTCCGTGACGCCCATCCATGCAATCTCAGGATCGGTATACGCGACCGAGGGAATCGTCATGGCATCGAACTCGACCTTATGCCCTGCAATGACTTCCGCCGCTACCTTCGCTTCGTTGGTGGCTTTGTGCGCCAGCATAGGTTCACCGCAGATATCACCGATTGCGAAGATATTCGGCACATTCGTACGCTGCTGACGATCGACAGGAATGAAGCCACGCTCATTCACGACCACACCGGCTTTATCTGCTGCGATATCTTTGCCATTTGGCCGGCGGCCCACGGCCAACAACACCATGTCATACAGTTGCGGCTCACCCGGCGCATTTTCACCCTCGAATGTTGCCAGCAAACCGTTAGCCCTCGCCTCCAGCTTGGTGACCTTGGTCTTCAGCATGATGGCTTCGTAGCGCTTCTCGATGCGCTTGTGCAGCGGCTTGACGATATCTCGATCTGCTGCGGGAATCAGCCCATCGGCAAATTCAACCACCGATACTTTTGCGCCCAGCGCGTCGTATACACAAGCCATCTCCAGGCCAATAATGCCGCCGCCGATCACCAGCATGCGCTTGGGTATCTGACGCAGTTCGAGTGCGCCGGTCGAATCCAGCAGTCGCGGATCGTCATACGGTAAGCCGGGAATACGGGTCACTGAAGAACCTGCCGCAATGATCGCGTGCTTGAACGCAATGGTTTTCGATCCATCAGTAGTTTCGACACTCAATGTATTCGATGAGGTAAACGTACCCTTACCTTGTACCACCTGCACTTTGCGCGCTTTGGCCAAACCAGACAAACCGCCGGTGAGTTTCTTGATGACGCCGTCTTTCCATCCACGCAGGGCATTGAGGTCGATCTCCGGCTTGCCAAGCTTGACCCCAAAGTGTGACATCTCATCGGCTTCGGTAATGACCTTGGCAGCATGCAGCAATGCCTTGGACGGGATGCAACCTACATTCAGGCAAACACCGCCGAGGGTGGCGTAACGCTCAACCAACACCACTTTTTGCCCGAGGTCTGCTGCACGAAAAGCCGCCGTGTATCCACCCGGCCCGGCACCTAATACCAGCGTGTCACATTGAATATCTGCACTACCTGAAAAATTCGAGGCGACGGGCGCTGCAGCCGCGGACGCCCCGATCGAGGCCGCCGCTTGCGTTGATATCGCTGATGAATTGGCGGCATCAGATACGGTTGCAGATGGCGCTATCGACGCTGCAGAACCACTTGCACTAATTGCGCCACTTGCATTCACGGCGCCTTCTGCCGATTCAAGCACCAAAATCGCTGAACCCTCGGACACCTTATCACCCAGCTTGACCAGCAAGGACTTCACTAAGCCGCCGGCGCTGCTGGGAATTTCCATACTGGCTTTATCTGACTCAACAGTAATCAGCGACTGCTCAGCTTGTACCGTATCGCCAGGCTTGACCAGTAATTCAATGACTTCAACTTCCTTGAAATCGCCGATATCGGGCACTTTGATTTCAATGGTGCGCATTGTTTACTCCGTTATTCTTGATTATCCGAATCTGCTTCAGTGGCGAATGAATCGTGAAGATAGCGGCGATGTAGCTCACCTTGGCAAACGCACGCCAGCCTGATACCAATCTCACAGATCAATCTCACAGCAATGTTTTACGCATATCAGCTAATACCTCGCCGAGGTAAACCGTGAAGCGCGCACCGAGCGCGCCGTCGATCACACGATGGTCGTAGGACAGTGACATCGGTAGCATTAAACGCGGCGCGAAAGTCTTGCCATCCCACACCGGTTTGATCTCGGATTTCGACAAACCAAGAATTGCTACTTCGGGCGCATTGATAATCGGTGTAAACGATGTGCCACCAATCCCGCCAAGAGAAGAAATCGTGAAAGTCGCGCCCTGCATGTCAGCGGGCTTGAGCTTGCCTTCACGCGCTTGCGCAGACAGCTCGCCCATTTCTTTTGCAATCTGCGACAAGCCTTTTTGGTCTGCATTTTTTATCACCGGCACCACCAATCCATTCGGTGTATCTGCCGCAAATCCAATGTTATAAAAATGCTTAAAGATGAGATTTTCGCCACCTGCATCGAGCGAGGCATTGAATGCCGGGAATTTCTTCAGGGCGGCGACGCTGGCTTTGATGACGAATGCCAGCATGGTCAGTTTCACGCCTGACTTGGCTAAAGATTCGTTGGTGCTTTTACGGAATTCTTCCAACTCGGTGATGTCCGCCTGATCAAACTGTGTCACATGCGGAATCATGACCCAGTTGCGATGCAGGTTCGGGCCACTGATTTTCTTGATACGCGACAGCGGCTCAAGCGAGGTCTCGCCAAATTTCGAGAAATCAAGCGACGGCCATGGCAACGAGCCAAGTGCAGCACCACTGCCGCTGGCGGCCGGTGCGGTGGCACCACCGGCCATGACGCCTTTAACGAAGGCTTGTACGTCCTCAATCAACACGCGACCCTTGGGTCCGCTACCCACTACCCGCGCGAGATCAACACCCAGTTCACGCGCGAATTTTCTCACCGACGGTGATGCATGCGGCTTGTTTCCGTTCGATGCAGTGCTTGTTATTGAGGCATTTGTAGCCGTCGATGCCGACGGTGTTGGTACAGGTGACGATACTAATTGCGTGTTTGCTGCAGTACTCGCAGCCGCGGCTACACCCGAGCCGGTGGTGGTGGTTGCGGTGGATGCAGTTGCTGCGCTTGCCATCGATATGTCGCCAGCCGAAACTGTCGTCACAGTCGCAGTCGGTACGGCACTCGTTGAACCCGAGGCTGCAGACGTATCCAGCAATAAGACCAGCGAACCCTCGGAGACTTTGTCACCGAGCTTCACCTTCAACTCTTTGACCACCCCGGCTGCGCTGCTCGGGATCTCCATACTCGCCTTGTCTGACTCGACGGTGATCAATGACTGCTCAGCCTGCACGGTATCTCCCGGCTTGACCAGCAACTCAATCACCTCGACCTCTTTGAAGTCACCGATATCCGGGACCTTGACTTCGATTTGGCTCATTATTTTTACTCCGTATTTCTGGTGAAAGCAGCAACAAACCAGCAGCGATGAATCGACGGCTGTTGAATAGCGACGACAATTTACTGCTGCGCATATCGTCGTCGCCTCGGCTACTGCACTTAAACTTTTTTTCGCTCTTTAAACTGTGGTCGGATTCGGCTTGTTCGGATCGATGCCATATTTCGTGATGGCTTTTGCCACCAGTGATGCGTCGACCTTGCCATCGTCAGCCAATGCTTTCAGCGCGGCCACCGCGACGTAGTACCGATTCACCTCGAAAAATTCGCGCAACTTGGCACGTGTATCCGAACGGCCAAAGCCATCGGTGCCAAGTACACGGTAAACGCGACCCTTGGGCATATACGGACGAATTTGCTCGGCGTAGTTGTGCATATAGTCTGTTGCTGCAATGACTGGCCCCTCGCTGCCGCCAAGTTGCTGCGTCACGTACGGCACACGCGACTGCTTGGCCGTTGGATTCAGCAGATTCCAACGATCTGCATCTTGTCCCTCGCGTGCCAGCAAAGTGAATGACGGCGCCGACCAAATATCCGCGGCCACATCCCAGTCTTCTTCGAGCAAGCGCGCGCCCTCGATCACCTCTCGCAGAATCGTGCCGGAGCCCATCAATTGAACGCGCAGCTTGGCTTTTTTTTGCGCTGAAGGCTGCAGCAGATACATACCCTTGAGAATGCCCTCTTCCTGTCCGGGCTTGAGTCCCGGATGAGCGTAGTTCTCGTTCATGAGGGTGATGTAATAGAACACATCCTCCTGCTTCTCAACCATGCGCTTCAAGCCATCATGCATGATGACTGCCACTTCATGCGCAAACGTGGGGTCATATGGCAGACAATTTGGAATGGTGGATGCCAGAATATGGCTATGGCCGTCTTCATGCTGCAAGCCCTCACCATTCAAGGTGGTACGGCCTGAGGTACCGCCTAACAGGAAGCCACGCGCTCGCATATCACCCGCCGCCCAAGCGAGATCACCAACCCGCTGCAAACCGAACATCGAGTAGAAGATGTAAAACGGAATCATCACTCGATTATTGGTTGAGTAAGAAGTAGCAGCTGCAATCCACGAGCTCATTGCACCTGCTTCATTAATGCCTTCTTGAAGAATTTGGCCTGCCTTGTCTTCGCGGTAGTAGCTCACCTGATCTTTATCGACCGGCTCGTACAACTGTCCCTGCTGACTGAAGATACCGATCTGGCGGAAGAATCCCTCCATACCGAAGGTACGTGCTTCATCCACAAGAATCGGCACCACCCGTGGCGCGAGATGCTTGTCGCGTAGCAGTGCTGTCAATACACGCACATAGGCCTGTGTAGTAGAGATTTCTCTGCCTTCAGCGGTGGGATCCAGCACTGCCTGAAATGCGGATAGCTCCGGCACTGGCAAGACGTCGTCTGCCTTACGGCGTCGCTGTGGCAAATAGCCGCCGAGTTGCTTGCGACGCTCATGCAAGTATTTGATCTCCGGCGCATCATCCGCCGGCTTGTAAAACGGAACATCGTGTAACTGATCATCTGGGATCGGAATACCAAATCGATCGCGCATCTCGCGCACTGCATCATCAGCGAGCTTCTTGGTTTGGTGTGCGGTGTTGCGCGCTTCACCCGACTTGCCCATACCGTAGCCCTTGACGGTTTTTACCAGCAGTACGGTAGGTGAACCTTTGTGCTCTTGCGCAGCTTTGTACGCCGCGTAAATTTTGTGGGGGTCGTGACCACCCCGCAGCAAGCGCCAAATATCGTCGTCCGATAAATTGGCGACCAACTCCAAGCCACGCGGATCTTTACCAAAGAAATGCTTGCGTACATAAGCACCATCTTTGGCTTTGTAGTTCTGGTACTCGCCATCAACGGTCTCCATCATGATCCGCTGCAGCACGCCATCTTTGTCACGCGCTAGCAAGTCATCCCAGTTCGATCCCCAGATCACCTTGATCACATTCCAGCCCGCACCACGAAAATCGGCCTCGAGTTCTTGAATGATTTTGCCGTTGCCACGGACCGGTCCGTCCAGACGCTGCAAGTTGCAGTTGATGACAAACACCAGGTTATCGAGCATCTCGCGGCCGGCCATGCCGATCGCGCCCATTGATTCCGGTTCATCCATCTCGCCATCACCGCAGAACGCCCAAACCTTTCGATTAGCGGTATCCGCAATTTGGCGCGCATGCAGATACTTCAGAAAACGCGCCTGATAAATCGCCATGATGGGACCGAGACCCATCGATACGGTTGGGAACTGCCAAAAATCTGGCATCAATTTGGGATGCGGATAAGACGACAAGCCTTTGCCGTCCACCTCACGGCGGAAGTTCAGCATTTGCTCTTCGCTGATACGGCCTTCCAGGAATGCGCGGGCATACACACCGGGCGCCGAGTGCCCTTGGATGTACAGCAAATCCCCGCCATGATTATCCGAAGGCGCATGCCAGAAATGGTTGAAACCAATGCCGAGCATATTGGCCAGCGAGGCGAAGCTAGAAATATGGCCACCTAAATCGCCATTCGTACGGTTGGCTTTGACCACCATCGCCATCGCATTCCAGCGGATCCATGAGCGCAACCGTTCTTCGTATTCCAGATTACCGGGGCAGTGCTGACCCAAATGCGCCGGGATGGTGTTGACGTATGCAGTGTTACTGGAGAAAGGAATATGCGCACCGCGCCGACGCGCCAGATCGACCATACGTTCGAGCAGGTAATGCGCACGCTCAGCGCCCTCGTGTTCGATCACGGATTCGAGTGCATCGAGCCACTCGCGAGTTTCCATTGCATCGGGGTCGTTGGCGGCTTGCGCCAGGATATTGTCGATTTGCGCTGCCATAACAGTCTCCATTGTCGGTGGTAGCTGGTGCACGATTTAAAAGCGCCGGGTGAATGACATTACCCCGAAATTCAACCGGACTTCAATCGCGCGGAGTGTAGCAGGACTTCACTAATTTTCAAAATGCGGTAATTGATTTCATAATGCAGGAAATTATTTAAATGAAAATACGTGAAGGTTGGCACTTTAATGCAGGGACTTGATGCCGCTGCGAGGAATGCCAAGGGTTTGCCTCGAATCAAACTTTTGTCCCCACTCTTATAATGCCGGCTCCCACAATTCGATATCAATCATCCCCATGTCAGCAAAAATCATCGATGGAAATGCGCTCTCGCGCCAGTTACGCGGCGAGGTCGCCCAGCGCGCAGCAGCGCTCACCGCCAAAGGACATCAACCCGGTCTGGCCGTCATTCTGGTCGGCGACAGCCAGGCATCCCAGGTGTATGTGCGCAACAAGGTCAAAGCCTGCGAAGAAAACGGTATTTACTCGGTGCTGGAAAAGTACGACGCCAGCATGACCGAAGCGCAACTGCTGGCACGGGTCGAGGCGCTCAACCATGACCCAAAAATCAACGGTATTTTGGTCCAGCTACCGCTGCCGGCGCATATCGACGCGAATAAAGTGATCGAGGCGATCGCCGCTGAAAAAGACGTGGATGGTTTTCATATTAGTAACGCTGGCTTGCTGATGACGGGTCAGCCATTGTTCCGCCCCTGCACACCGTATGGCGTGATGAAAATGCTTGAGTCCATCAACTACCCGGTACGCGGTGCCACCGCCGTGGTCGTAGGCGCATCGAATATCGTCGGCAAACCGCAGGCCATGCTGCTGTTACAAGCCGGTGCCACCGTGACCATCTGTAACTCGAAGACGCGCGATCTCGGCCACCACACACGTGACGCAGATATTCTGGTGGTGGCTACCGGCAAGCGGAACATCGTCACTGCTGACATGGTCAAGCCAGGTGCAGTCGTGATTGATGTCGGCATGAACCGTGATGACGTAGGCAAACTGTGTGGCGATGTGGACTACACACCTTCTGCGGAAGTCGCGGGTTGGATCACACCAGTGCCTGGCGGTGTCGGACCGATGACGATCACCATGCTGCTTGTGAATACCATTGAAGCTACCGAACGTGCGGCGCACGGCTGATACGTGAAACACCATGACCACCAACGCCCTGCTTGATTTCACCGATCTGCCACGCTTCGATCTGTTTCAGCCGTCGCATGTGTCACCTGCCATCGCTCAACTGCTGGTAGATGCTCGAACAACGGTTGCGCAATTAGAGCAATCAGAAGCGATCGGGTGGGACGCGTTCGTTGTACCGCTCGAGGCAGTCACCGAGCGACTCGGCCGTGCCTGGGGCGTGGTGGGTCATTTGAATGCCGTGGTTGACACACCTGAACTGCGCGCAACCTATAACGAGAACCTGCCCAAGGTGACCGAGTTCTGGACAGAGCTAGGACAAAACCTCAAGCTGTTTGAAAAATACAAGGCGCTGCAAGCGAGTGCCGAATACGCCAGCCTGTCAGCGGCGCGCAAACGCATCGTAGATAACGCGGTGCGTGATTTCCGGCTTGGTGGCGCCGAGCTGGCTGACGACAAGAAAGCTCGCTTTGCCGACATTCAAGAGCAATTGGCTGCGTTGTCGACGCGCTTCTCTGAAAATGTATTGGATGCCACCAATGCCTATGAGCTCATCATTGATGATGAGACGCGCTTGGCCGGCTTGCCCGACGATGTAAAGCAAGCCGCTTTTTCATCTGCCGAGCGTGAGGGTAAAAACGGCTGGCGCTTTACCCTGCACTTTCCGTCCTATTTCCCGGTGCTGCAATACGCGCATGATCGCTCGCTGCGCGAGACACTCTATCGCGCCAATGCGACCAAAGCCTCCGAGCTGGGTACGAATGCCGAGTGGGATAACACGCAGCTCATCGTCGATATTTTGAAATTGCGCGATGAAGAAGCCAAACTGCTCGGCTACGCCAATTTCGCCGAGGTATCCCTAGTACCGAAAATGGCTAGCGCGCCCTCACAGGTCATTCAGTTCCTGAACGACCTTGCCAAGCGGGCTCGGCCGTTTGCAGAGAATGATCTGGCGGAGCTGCGCGCTTTCGCTAAAGCCGAGCTGGGACTTGACCAGCTGGAAGCGTGGGATATCACCTATGCATCGGAAAAACTCCGCGAAAAACGTTACGCTTTTTCCGAACAAGAAGTGAAGCGATACTTCCCCGAGCATCGTGTGATCGGCGGTCTGTTTCGCTTGATCCAAAATATGTTTGGCGTCGAAATCAAACCCGATACCAGCCCGCTGTGGCATGCAGACGTGACTTTTTTTCGAATTGAGAAAAAGGGTCAGCTGATCGGACAGTTTTATCTTGATCTGTACGCTCGCAATGGTAAACGCGGCGGGGCGTGGATGGATGATGCTCGCGGGCGCAAAAATCTGGCCGGTAATCTGCAGACGCCGATCGCCTACCTCACCTGCAACTTCACCGAACCTGCCATTGTCAATGGCATGAAGAAGCCGGCGTATTTCACTCATGATGAAGTGATCACGCTGTTCCATGAATTCGGGCACGGGTTGCACCACATGCTGACCGCGGTCGATGAGCTTGGCGTCTCGGGTATTGCCGGCGTTGAGTGGGATGCAGTCGAGCTGCCTTCGCAGTTCATGGAAAACTTCTGCTGGGAGTGGGACGTCTTGCAGCATATGACCGAGCATGCTGACACCGGTGAGTCGCTGCCACGGCCGTTGTACGACAAAATGGTCGCTGCCAAGAATTTTCAGTCAGGCTTGCAAATGCTGCGACAAGTTGAGTTTTCTTTATTCGACATGCATTTGCACGACGACTATGATCCAAGTGGCAGTAAAACCGTTGCGGATTTGCTGGCTGAAATCAGACATCAAGTCGCAGTCATCATCCCGCCCGCATTCAATCGATTTCAACATTCGTTCTCGCATATTTTTGCGGGCGGTTACGCAGCCGGTTATTACAGCTACAAATGGGCTGAGGTTTTATCTGCCGACGCCTACGGTGCATTCGAAGAAGCACAAGGCGACCCCAACCGTCTGGCAGAAACCGGCTTGGCTTTTCACCGAGAGATATTGTCCGTTGGTGGGTCAAGACCAGCGTTGGAATCATTTACTGTATTCCGCGGCCGCGCACCCAACATTGATGCGCTATTGCGTCATAACGGGATGGTGCAAGCTGGCGCATGACGCGAATCGATTTCCACAGCAAAGTGCCCGACAAGCTGCACTACGCGTGCCGCTTGATACGCAAAGCGCAAACCGCCAACACCAGGCTGGTGGTGCTGACGGAAGATAGGGCACAGTTGATGCGGATCGATACGCTGCTATGGACATTCTCCGAGCAAGACTTTCTCGCTCACGTGGTTGCCGATGACGCATTGGCAGCACAAACGCCGATCATCCTGACCGACGATTGTGAGCTGCCACTGCCGCACCATGAGGCGCTTGTCAATTTGTCTCAACGTACCCCGACTTTTTTTGCGCGTTTTGAGCGTCTGTTCGAGTTGGTTTCAAATGATTCACAGGATTTGATTGCAGGTCGCGAGCGCTACAAGTACTATCAGCAACGTGGCTACCCGCTCACCCACCATGTGGCTGACTAATCATGAATCATATTGAGCAAGATATCCCGATACTCACCGATGTAATCGACACCACCGGTGCCCCCAAGACATCTCAAGCCTATTCTGCTTTACCGCTTGATCAGATCGAAGAGACGCTATCGCAACGATTGATTAGCGAACTATCGGTACAAGTACCGGTGTTGGTGGAAGCTGCGCTGAGAGAGCATCTGCCGCAGGCACTCGGCGCACGACTACAAGCAGAACTACTGAACATATTGACGAATGCTTTGCCGGTTGCCGCACAGGCTGCAACCTCGGAACTTTCCAGCAAAGTTGCTTACGAACTCGGCGCATTGCTTGAGGCGCGTTTGCAAGAAGAGGTTCGCAGCGCGGTTGCTCAAGAAATTGCTGCGCTGACGTCGAATCATGCCTGAGTAGATTAGTTTCTATAGCAAGCAGCACTTCGCACAGCGTATCGTCATGATCAGCGCCGCTTCAAACGCGTCGTATTCTTCACAGGATCCAGAATGAAAGTGATTGTGCTCGGTGCCGGCATCGTAGGCACGGCCTCGGCCTGGTTTTTGCAAAAAGCCGGGCATGAGGTTACCGTCATTGATCGGCAACCGGGCGTCGCGCAGGAAACCAGCTTTGCCAATGGTTGCCAAATCTCCCTTTCACACGCAGAACCCTGGGCAAACCCTGGCGCACCGCTGAAGCTGCTGCGCTGGCTCAGCAAAGACGATGCGCCGCTGTTGTTTCGACCACGCGCCGATTGGTTGCAATGGCGCTGGGGCTTGAAATTCCTTCGCGAATGTACGCCTGATCGCGCAGCACACAACATCCGCCGGATTGTCGCGCTAGCGGAATACAGCCGACAGACATTGCAAGCGCTGCGGGCTGAAACCGGGATTGAATATGACTGCGAAACACGCGGCATACTTCACTTCTATACCGACCCAACCGAGTTCGAGCAGTCATTAGCAGCTGCGCAACTCATGCGAGATTTGGGTTGTCCGCGTCACAGTGTCGACGCAGATGAAGCCGTTCGAATCGAGCCCGCACTCGCCTCGATTCGATCCAAGCTGGTTGGCGCCGACTTCACACCGACCGATGAATCCGGTGATGTCTACAAATTTACAACCGGATTAGCGCAAGCCTGCGAACAAAGCGGTACACGCTTTGTGTTCAATACCATCGTGACTCGTTTACTCACTGAAGGAAGCGGTACCTCATCACGTATCGCTGCAGTCGAGGTAATTGATGCGCATGGCCGGCACGAGCAGCTTAAAGCGGATAGCTACGTGCTTGCGATGGGAAGTTTCTCGCAACCGCTAGCCAAACGAATCGGGATTGATTTGATGATTTATCCCGGCAAAGGCTACTCTGCGACTTACATGGTCAAACAACCAGCATTGACGCCCACGGTATCGCTGACCGATGATGGCCACAAGCTTGTGATATCTCGGCTAGGCAATCGCCTGCGAGTCGCGGGTACTGCCGAGATTAACGGCTACTCACGCGAGTTGAATGAGGTGCGCTGCGAAGCGATTACGCGCCGTACCCGCGAGCTGTTTCCGAATGCCTGCGATTATGAAAACCCGGTGTACTGGAGCGGGCTGCGGCCGATGACACCGTCTAACATTCCCTACATCGGCCGCTCGCGTTACAACAACCTGTTCCTGAATACCGGTCACGGCACCTTGGGCTGGACCATGGGCTGCGGGTCGGGGCGTGCCATCGCCGATATTGTTTCAGGACGACAGCCTGATCTGAATTTTGAATTTACCGGCGAGACCAGGCATGCGTTAACACCGCCGCTAATCTCGATACCCGCACGCGGGTAGAATTAATTTTTTTCCCACCCATCGGAGGTTTTCCATGTGGTTTCAATATCGCTGCCTTTATTTGCTGACCTTGGTTTTGCCAGCGGCATCCGTGTTAGCGCAAGAACAGATCGTCAAGATCGGGCACGTCGGGCCACTCTCCGGCCCAATCGCGCATCTCGGTAAAGATAACGAAAACGGCGCGCGCATGGCCATCAATGTATTGAACACCAAAGGCATCAGCCTGGATGGAAAAAAAGTGAAGTTCCAACTGGTCGCCGAAGATGATGGGGCCAATCCACAGCAAGCAACATCAGTCGCACAGAAACTCACCGATGCCAAGGTGAATGGTGTGATCGGTCATCTCAATTCCGGCACGACCATCCCTGCGTCAAAAATTTATCACGATCACAGTATCCCGCAAATCTCGCCATCCGCCACCAACCCGAAATACACACAGCAGGGTTACAAGGGCGCTTTCCGTGTGGTTGCCAATGATGGTCAATTGGGCGGCGCTCTGGGTCGCTACGCTGCCAACACGCTCAAGGTAAAAAACATTGCGATCATTGATGACCGCACCGCCTACGGTCAGGGTGTTGCCGATGAGTTTGCCAAGGCTGCGAAAGCAGCCGGCATCAATATCGTTGGGCGACAATACACCACTGATAAAGCCACAGATTTCAACGCTATCCTCACTGCGATTAAAGGCAAACAACCCGAACTGGTTTTCTTCGGTGGTATGGATGCGGTAGGTGGGCCGATGCTGCGTCAGATGAAGCAACTTGGGATCAACGCCAAGTTCATGGGTGGTGACGGCATTTGCACCGAGCAGTTACCCGCACTCTCCGCAGGATCAATGGCGGATGGCCAAGTCGTCTGCGCGGAGGCGGGTGGTGTGGAAGATAGCGGCAAGAAAGCAATGGATGGCTTTCGCACCGACTACAAGAAAAAATTCGGCGTCGACGTCAAGCTGTATGCGCCGTATGTCTATGATGCAGTGATGGTCATGGCCGACGCGATGCAGCGTGCCAATTCCGCCGAGCCATCCAAATACTTACCCGAACTCGCTAAAACCAGCTACCAAGGTGTTACCGGAAAAATCGAGTTCGATGCGAAAGGGGATATGAAGCAAGGCACGTTAACGCTTTACACCTACCAAGCCGGTAAGCGTTCACAAATTGCCGTCGTGCGTTGAAGTCTGCCCTGATGTAAATCGTCGAACGATTTATCGTACCAATGAAAAAGCGCTCCGATCGGAGCGCTTTTTCTACGGCTCTTGAAAAATGAGCGTCGCGATTATTTCAACGACAACACCCATGCTGCCAGCTTCTTCGCTTCGGCTTCGCTCACCTGAGGGTTGGCGGGCATTGGTACTTGACCCCACACACCACCACCACCTTTTTGAATCTTGGTCGCCAGCTTGGCTTCGGCGGATTTATCGCCTTTGTATTTTGCTGCGACCTCTTTATACCCAGGACCAACAACTTTGTGATCCATTACATGGCAGGCGAGGCAGTTTTTTTCTTTTGCCAGTTGCTCGCTAGCGAGCGCCGCGTTGGAAGCCAGAGCTGCAACGGCTACGGCAGCGACCAGAATAGCTTTCATGTGTGTCTCTCCGTTGAAAATTAAAGCGGGCGAATTGTAGCGCGTTTTCCGAGCCGGATCACCCAACCAAGGCCCACAAATTCATGCTCACCATAGATGATTCGATCGCCGGCAAGCATGAACCGCACATTAAATAAATTAGCACTGCAGCAGAGGCCGTGCCCGGCCTCTTACACTCACTCACACTTGCCTTAATCAGTCACCGCGCCACGGCTGGCACTCGATGCCAATTTGGCAAATTTAGCCAGCACGCCGCGGGTGTATCTCGGTTTGGGTGGGCTCCACGCTTTGCGGCGCCGCTCGATCTCGTCGTCTGGCACGTTCAGCTGTATCAATAGCTGGTGGGCGTCGATGGTGATTGAATCACCCTCCTGGACCAGCGCGATGGTGCCGCCGGCAAAAGCCTCAGGCGCGACGTGACCGACCACCATGCCCCAGGTGGCGCCAGAAAAACGGCCGTCGGTAATCAAGCCAACTGACTCACCCAGTCCTTTACCGATCAAGGCCGAGGTTGGCGACAGCATCTCCGGCATACCGGGCGCACCTTTGGGCCCCAGATAGCGAAGCACCACGACATCACCGGCCTTGATCTTGTCTGCGATGATCGCGGCCATCGCCGATGGCTCGTCATCAAACACGCGCGCCGGCCCGGTGATTGCCGGATTCTTCAGACCAGTGATCTTGGCGACGCAACCCTCTGGTGACAGGTTGCCCTTCAAGATGGCGAGGTGGCCTTGTTTGTAGATGGCCTTCTCGATCGGCATGATGACGTCCTGATCAGCACGCGGCTGATCGGGTACATGCGCGAGTTCCTCAGCCATGGTTTTGCCGGTAATGGTGATGCAGTCACCATGCAGCAAACCGGCGTTGAGCAGAATTTTCATGACTTGTGGAATACCGCCGGCCGCGTGCAAATCCGTGGCGACATACTGACCAGAGGGTTTCAAGTTGCAGATGACCGGTACTTTCTTGCGCATACGCTCATAGTCATCGATATGCCATTCGACATCAGCCGCATGCGCAATGGCAAGGAAGTGCAATACTGCATTGGTCGAGCCACCGGTAGCCATAATGACTGCGACTGCGTTCTCGATGGATTTGCGCGTAATGATGTCGCGCGGCTTCAAATTATTTCTGACTGCTTGCAGCAATACTCGCGCTGACTCGGCAGCTGAATCCACTTTTTCGTGATCGGGATTCGCCATGGTGGATGAGTACAGCAAGGACATGCCCAGCGCTTCAAACGATGAAGACATCGTATTCGCGGTAAACATGCCGCCACAGGAGCCCGTCGATGGGCAAGCGTTCTGCTCAATACCCTCGAAATCTTCAACAGACATCTTGCCAGCCGTGTACTGCCCTACCGCCTCGAATGCAGAGACGATGGTGAGATCGGTGCCCTTCCAGTTGCCCGGCTTGATCGTACCGCCATAAACATAGATGCCCGGCACATTAGTACGCGCCAAAGCGATCATGCCGCCGGGCATGTTCTTGTCACAGCCGCCAATCACGACACAGCCGTCCATCCACTGACCTTGCACACAGGTTTCAATACTGTCTGCAATCACCTCGCGCGAGATGAGTGAATATTTCATGCCCTCAGTACCCATCGACATACCATCAGAGATCGTCGGCGTACCGAATACCTGCGGATTACCCCCCGCTGCCTTGGTGGCTGCGATCGCCGCATCTGCCAGTTTTTGCAAACCGGAGTTACACGGTGTAATCGTGGAATGCCCATTGGCGATCCCGATCATGGGGTTGTTGAAGTCTTTTTTGGTGTAACCCATGGCGTAGTACATCGCACGGTTCGGGCTACGCTCGACCCCTTCGGTAATATGCTTCGAGCGTTCGTTGGCGTCCATCAGATCTCCGATTTGCAATAAAACGAGTTCAATACCACTGCTCGATGAGCAGCAAGCAAGTTAATATAATAACCTGCCGATCCGGAATCACGATTCCCAAGACACGTCCTGGCAAACCTTTGGTATCTCAGGAAGGTCCATGTGCCCATCGATCTGTTAGGCAGGATAGTCGTCATGTTAGCGACCACCGCACGCACCCAAGAGCGCGCGTTTGACATGCATCCGCGGCGGTAGATGACAGCACCCATAGCCAGATACGAGATAATTCCTGAATGTTGATTCACCCGATGCCCGATCCGATTGCGCTGGCAATTGGCCCACTTGCCATTCGCTGGTACGGCCTGATGTATCTCGCTGCCTTTGCGCAATTCATGCTGCTCGGTCGATTGCGTATTCGGCAGCCACACATGGCCAGAGACGGATGGACCGCTGCCGATATCGATGACCTGCTGTTCTATGGCGTGCTTGGCGTCGTGATTGGCGGTCGACTCGGCGAAGTACTTTTCTATCATCCGGACTATTACTTCGAAAATCCTGCTGAAATCATCGCGATCTGGAAAGGCGGCATGTCATTTCATGGTGGCTTTCTAGGAGTGCTGTTCGCGATGTGGCTATGGGCGCGTTTGCATGGTCGACGCTGGATGGCCGTCATGGACTTCATCGCGCCGCTAGTACCCCTGGGCTATGCGTTCGGGCGCCTGGGAAATTTCATCAATGCCGAATTACCCGGCCGAATTGCTGCGACTGATGTACCGTGGGCGATGATCTGGCCGAATGTCGATGCACTACCGCGCCATCCCTCGCCAATTTATCAAGCGCTGATCGACGGCGTGGTGTTATTTATTTTGCTTTGGCTATTTGCTCGCAAAGCGAGACCTTATCTTGCCGTCAGCGGTGTATTCTCGGCAGGTTATGGCTGTGCGCGTTTTTTTACCGAGTATTTCCGGGTTCCCGACTATGAAGTCATCGTAAGTGGCTGGGCTCTGTCTGCCGGACAGATGCTGTCGCTGCCGATGATCGTGCTTGGTGTCACGCTACTTCTCATCGCTTACCGTCGTCAATCAGCTGATCCCGACGATGCACTACCAACCGAACCAAGTTAGCAAGCATAAGCATTGCGACTCATTCGTCTGTGAACGCCAACCTCTATGCAGTATTTCGGCAGCGGTTTCCCAGTGATCTGGATGACTGCTGGTTAGAAACCAGCGATGGTCTTTATTACAGCTGGCGAGATCTGGAGCGTGGCAGCGCCAAAATAGCCAATCTACTCGCCAGCCTGAATTTGCCCGCCGGTGCGCGCGTTGCAGCGCAAGTAGAAAAATCGGCCGAGGCATTAATGCTGTATCTCGCGACGATTCGCGCTGGGTTTGTATACCTGCCTTTAAATACCGCCTATCGTGCCAGCGAAATGGCTTACTTCATCGAGAATGCCTCCCCGTCTGTCATCGTATGTGCCCCAAAAAATTTTGGCTGGATTGCACAGACCGCATTTGCGCGCGGGACCTCGCATATCTTCACACTCGACGAACCTAGAGAGGGCCGCAACAGTGGCAGTCTGCTTTCGCGTGCGATACATTTCAGCGACAGCTTCGACACAGTGCGTCGTCATAGCGATGACCTTGCCGCCATCTTATATACCTCAGGTACCACAGGTCGCAGTAAGGGTGCGATGCTCACCCACGGCAATCTAGCTTCAAACATCGCAGTACTACACGATGTATGGCACTGGCAGAAAAATGATGTACTCCTCCACGCGCTGCCGCTGTTTCACATTCACGGTCTATTTGTAGCAGCGCATGGCGCGCTGTACAACGGTAGCAAGATGATCTTTCTACCGAAGTTCGACAGCAGTGAGGTAATTCGCCATCTACCGCGCAGCACGATCTTCATGGGTGTACCTACTTACTACGTACGGTTACTGGCAGACCCAGCGTTTACGCGCGAGGCATGCACAAACATGCGCTTGTTTATTTCGGGATCAGCACCGCTGCTATCGGATACCTTCGCGCAGTTTTCCGATCTCACCGGGCTCAATATTCTTGAGCGCTACGGTATGAGCGAAACAGCCATGCTGACTTCAAACCCCTACCAAGGGCCACGCAAGCCCGGAACAGTTGGACCAGCACTACCTGGTGTATCGGTGCGCGTAGTCGATGCGGATGATTTAGCGTGCGCAAACAACGTAGTTGGCGAGATTCAGGTCAAGGGGCCAAACGTCTTTAAAGGCTACTGGCACATGCCCGACAAGACCGCAGAAGAATTTACAGATGATGGTTACTTCAAAACGGGTGACGTCGGCTTCTTTGATGACGACCACTACCTCAACATTGTCGGCCGTAGCAAAGACCTGATCATCACCGGTGGCTACAACGTCTACCCGAAAGAGATCGAAGCGCTGATTGATGAACTACCCGGCGTGCTTGAATCTGCAGTGATTGGTGTGCCGCATCCCGACTTTGGCGAGGCCGTCGTCGCTGTCCTTGTGCCGCGCCCTCGAACCACACTAGTCGAACAAGAAATTATTCAAGCGCTGAAAAACAGTGTGGCTAATTTCAAGGTGCCCAAACGCGTACACGTCATTGATCAATTACCCCGCAACGCGATGGGCAAAGTACAAAAAAATGTGCTGCGTGATCAATTCGGGAAATGATACGCAGTACAACCCCACACCACCAACCCTAGCGAGCTTTTGCGAGTGGTGCCAGCTTCTGCGTAATGAAGCGCCACTCTGCTTCAGTGACCGGCGTTATCGACAAGCGGTTTCCGCGTTTCAGAATGATCATCTCCGATAGCTCGGGATGCGCCCGCAACTCGGGAAGTGAGATAAGTCGCGTCTTCTTTAATGCGCGAACATCTACCAAGAGCCAGCGCGGCTGCTCGAATGTGGCGGCTGCATCGAAATACGGACTGCGACTATCGAATTGAGTAGGGTCTGGATAGCTAGTGCTTGCTACCTCTGCGATACCGGCGATACCAGGCTCCGCGCAGCTCGAGTGATAAAACAGCACACCATCGCCAATCTGCATGGCATCACGCATGAAGTTGCGAGCTTGGTAGTTGCGAACACCAGTCCAGGCAACACAACGATCCTTGGCGGCCAAAGCATCGTCGATGCTGGTTTCATCCGGCTCGGATTTCATCAACCAATAACGCATCTTGTGTTTGTCAGCTTGTTTTTATCTTCGCGAATGAAAAAGCGGTTGCAGCTTAACGCATGCAACCGCTTGAAAAAAGCCCCGCCTGTGCCGCTAGCCGGCATCCCGAACCTTTCGGTTCAAGGTGGCCACAGTAGTTCAATATTGGGATCGTCGGACGAGCGACGCTCACGCCTACTGAACGAATCCCGCAGCCGATGCGCGTGAATGGTTCAAGGAATATATGGCAAACGCGTACACGGCAGGAAGCTTCAGTCTACCGTAATATCGTTGCGTGTCAACTCACCAAGTACACAAACACGGCACTCAAAACAATCTTTCTTGTGGCGCTAGTGCCGCGTCAAGTAGTACATGCATGGCGTTGATTTTTTCACGCACATCAGCTACCGGCATATCTGCAAGTGGGCCATCCGTGACTCGGGTAGCGAGATAATCGGCTGCGATCCCTAACGCCACCATCACGGCGATTCGATCGGTTCCTTTCACTTTGCCTGCATCACGCACAGTATTCATGCGCTCATCCAGGTAAGCGACCGCCTGCTTCAGCGCTAGCTCTTCACCTTCTTTGCAGGCCAAGCGGTAAGCCTGACCCATAATCGTGACATCAAGCGTCGTCATGCAGCCTCTCTGTCGACATCAGCGCTGGGGAGTCGATCGATTAGCTTGGTCACGCGATCGTGCGCCTCCTGCATCCGTTGTTCAAGCCGAGCGTTCTGATCAGCAAGGGCAGCAAGCTCCGTGCGCAATGCAGCGTTCTCGATGCGCAAGCTTTGCGACATCTCGGCCAACTGCTTGACTTTGTCGAGTAGGGATTGGAAATCGAAAATCATGCGGCACTATAGTCGCGCTGCAGAATTTCCGTCAATACATTCAGGGACTTGTCATCGAAAGTTCATCAGGCTTGTTCGGATAAGAAAGTTATCAGTTTCGCACTGAGCAGCCATCCGCTAGACGTATCCGTCTGTTTCAGGCCGCCACAAGCGCCCGTCGACCGTGATCAGGGCAATATGGACCGCTTTACCCGGGAACAACGCCAAACAAGCTTCACGGTAACGTGCCAGTTGCTGCCAATATTCATGCTGCTGCTGCTCGAGCACGTGCCGCTTGTAGTCGAGTACCCAGAGCGCATCCTCGAAACCGACCAAGCGATCAATGCGCATCCATTCACCCTGATGAACAAGTTCCAGTTCATTGCGAGCAAACTGATAAGAGCCTGGGTCAAAAAAACGCTGCAACTCGGCGCTCGAGAGGATGTGGCTTGCCTGTTCGCACGCCACATGCGCCTCTGGCTCAGCGCAAGCCAGCCAGCGCGCGACCAGCCTCGCTGAAGGAATCTCGATCGGCCACTTGGTGCTGGACGTCAGTCTTTCCATCAACGCGTGCAGTCGCTTACCTTCCAGCGTTGCAGCGGTGTCTTGATTGGTGCTCGCGCTCTGGTTAGATAAAACGGGCGGCAGAAACATCGGTAATTGGAACTGAGCATTCGAATCAGCAGCTAACGCATGGGCCGAGTCAGGCGAGAAGCACTCCACCGACAACAGTTGTTGGTACCAACTCTCGTTTTTGACGCCCTGTTGGTCATCACTTCCTGAATGCGCGCCGCTAATCACCAACAATTGCTTTGCACGTGTCGCGGCCACATAAAGCAGGTTGCGGTTCTCTTGCGCTCTGAATGCCTTTTCTTGGTCGAAAAATTTTGCGCGTGCGTAGCCGCGCTCCGCTTGTTTGCCAAAAACTGAAAAATGAACCGGGGCTGGCGCGTCTTGTGGCCAATCGCATAGCACGCCCGATCTCTCGGCGCCGGCATCACTGTGGTTTGCGCCCATGATGACAACTACTTCGGCCTCCAGACCCTTGGCAGCATGAATCGTAAGAATCTGCACCGCATCGGTCGAGGCATCGACATCTGCCTCACTCGGCGCATCCCGTTCACTGCCGCGCTGCAGGCGCCGCAGATGTTCCAGAAAACGCGCAATACTGGGGTAGCGCCCGGCATCCAAAGCCAGCGATAACGCAACAAAGGCTTCCAAGTTACCTAGTATTTGTGCGCGAGTTTCAGAGGCTGACACTGCAGCGTAACGCTGTAATAGCTCACCTTCGTGTATCACGCGATCCAACAAATCATGCACCGGCAAGTAAGAGGACAACCCCAGCCAACGTATCAGCAAAGTATGCAGCCGACCGAGCGCTGGCGTAGCGGTTTGGTCGGCGACTTGTTGTTGCAGGCGCTGCCACCAATGCGGGTGGCGTGTATCCATCGCTAAATTGATCAAGTCGTCGTCGGCACAACTCGCGATCGGCGACTTCAAAATCTGAGCCAAAGCAAGATCGTCGGCAGGCATGATCAACCAGCGCAACAATGCGATCAGGTCGCTCGCTTCCAGCGTGTCAAGCAAGCCGCCTACGCGGCTGCTCACGAACGGTATACCGACCGATCGCAGACCGCGCTCGTAAGATGCGAGATGGGTTCGACTTCGGACCAGCAGCATCATGTTCGACCATGAAAGCGGCCGACCCTCCAGATCAAACTGTTGCCGTGCTTGATGAAGCGCGTACCCGACTTGAACAGCCTCTTGCTCACGCCGCAAATCTTCCAGCTCAATCGGGGCTTGATTCAGGGGATCTCTTAATGAAAACTCACCACGCTCAGTCTGCAAGAATTTTTCTTGCTGAATCAGCGGCAAACGCCAGACCGCGCCCGGCAGCTTGGATTCAGTCGCCTGCTCCGCGTAAAGCCGGTTACTTTGCATTGTCCGGTTGAGTACATCAACAATGGCATGGGCGTTGCGGTAAGTCACACTAGTACGTAATTCAACAGCACCGTATGAAGAAAGTAGCTCGCGTGCCGCCTGAAAAACGCGCGGCTCGGCCCGTCGGAATCGATAAATCGATTGCTTGGGATCGCCTACGATAAAAATACTTGGTCTTTGTGCATCATGACCATAGGCTGCCAGCCAAGCACGCACGATTTGCCATTGCAGCGGGTTGGTATCCTGAAACTCGTCAATCAAGATATGCTTGTAGCGCGCATCGATACGTGCATGTAAATACGCGGCATGTTCAGCGTTGGACAGCAAGCGCCATGTTTGTAACTCCAAGTCAGCAAAATCAAGTTTGCGTTGCTCGCTCTTGATTGCGTGATAGTGCTCGAGCAATGCAGCGCCGACCGTAAACACGGCGAGGTTCAGTGTACGCACCTTCATGTCACCGCTACGTGCACGTAAAATCAACAAAGCCTCACACAATTTCATCCAGCCGGGCGC
>Ga0169931_10001947_pt1 | contig 33944 bp, 29 predicted proteins | sample Kivu_15m_20L_FD_129675 | JGI IMG/M metagenome (GOLD analysis project Ga0169931, IMG submission 129675) | Freshwater microbial communities from Lake Kivu, Western Province, Rwanda to study Microbial Dark Matter (Phase II) - Kivu_15m_20L... | ecosystem: Environmental > Aquatic > Freshwater > Lake...
CCTGCGCCCGACGGGAAGCGGATCAAGCCTCGTTACATGGCCCAGATGAAAACCCGTCCTCCGACATTCGTATTGATGGCCAGTCGCGCTGAACTCATGCCTGAAACCTATAAACGGTATCTACTCAACGAACTGCGTGAAGCCTTTGACCTGCCGGGCGTTCCGATCCGTCTCGTGCTGAGACAGGGCAGGAACCCTTTTGCGGAGAAGGACTGAGCCATGTTTAAGCCTCCAGCCGACCTGCAGGTGGAGCGGGCCAGATAAGTCGTGCTGTCACGCCGCGTTCTAATCCGCGCGCCGTCCGGAAAAAACGATCCGCTCACCATGACCGGTGAAGCTCGGGTCGAAAAACTTCGGGATGGTCGCTGCGACGTCCTCCGGCGTCGGCAGTTTAAGGGGATCTTCACCCGGCATCGCCCTGAAACGCATCTCCGTGCGAACTGCGCCCGGATCGAACAGGTTCACGCGTATGGGCGTTTTCTCTGTCTCGTCTGCGTAGCAGGCAATCATCGTTTCGAGCGCCGCCTTGCTCGCGCCGTAAACACCCCAAAAGGCCCGCGGACGCGGCACCACGCCACTCGTAATGAATAGCGCCCGGCCGGCCGGGCTGAGGCGCAGGAGCGGGTGCGTCGCCCTGATAAGTCGCCAGTTGGCGGTGAAGTTTACCTCCATCGTCTCGCTAAAGGCCGCAGGAGATACAGTCTCAAGCGGACTGATGGCGCCCAGCACTCCGGCGTTTCCCAGCAGGCCGTCCAGTCTCCCGAACCTTTCAAGAAGCGCCCCCGCGAGACGGTCTATGGCGGCCGTATCTCGGAGGTCCAGAGGTATCAGAGTTGCGTTGCGGCCCGTAGCGGCGATGATGTCGTCATCAAGTGTCGTAAGGGCCTTTTCTGAACGCGCCACGGCGATGACGTGATTGCCGGCCTTAGCCAGAGCCAGAGCTGAAGCCCGCCCGATCCCCTTGGAGGCGCCTGTTACCAGAATTACGCGAGGGTCCGTCATCTCTTTTCAGTCGTCCAGCAGAGACAGCTGCTGTTCTTTCGCCGCCATGTCATGGTCGCGATCCAACAGTCGGGTGGGATAGTCGCCTGTGAAGCAGTGATCAGCAAACTGAGGGGCGTCATCTCTGCGCGGTCCTGCGCCAAGCGCTTCATAAAAACCTGGCAGAGAAATGAAGGCGAGCGAATCCACTTTGAGATAACGCTTCATCTGGTCGACCGTCATAGAGGACGCAATCAGTTCGTCTTTCGAGGGCATATCAATACCATAGAAGTCAGGGTGCTTGATCGGCGGACTGGCGACCCGAAAGTGTACCTCGCGCGCGCCAGCGTCCCGTATCATCTGTACGATACGCTGCGATGTGTTTCCGCGGACGATGCTATCGTCGACGAGTATCACGCGCTTTCCGTCGAGCAGGGGGCGGTTGGGCGCATGTTTTCGTGAGATTGACCTCTGGCGCCCGCTCTGGGTGGGCTGGATGAATGTCCGTCCAACATAGTGGTTCCGGATGATCCCGAAGCCAAATGGGGTTCCAGATTGCTGAGCATACCCCAGGGCGGCCGGATTTCCGCCGTCCGGCACCGGGCAAACGAGATCAGCCTCGACGTGCGTTTCGCGGGAAAGAATGCGTCCAAAAGCATGGCGCGTTTCATAAACGCTGCGGCCATGCATGATGGAATCGGGACGGGCAAAATAGACATATTCAAACACGCAGGGACTTGCATGCCGAGACGGAAATGGCGTCAGGCTCTCAACGCCGTTTTCGCTGATCACGACGACCTCGCCCGGGTCGATATTGCGGACAAAGCTTGCTCCTATCGCATCGAGTGCGCACGTCTCTGAACACAGGACCGGCGCACCGTCGATCTCTCCCAGAACAAGTGGACGCAATCCCCAAGGATCACGTGCCCCGATAAGTTTGTCATTCGTCAGCGCGATAAAGGCATAACCTCCTTCGAGCTGACGAAGGGCTTCTATGAATCTGTCCTCGATCCGGTTACGCTGAGAACGGGCGGTCAGCTGAAGAACAACTTCAGTGTCCATCGTCGATTGAAAGATGGCGCCATTCATAACCAGCTCACGGTGGATAGCGCGCGCATTGGTAAGGTTGCCATTATGAGCGACTGCCAGACCGCCATGCGCCAGATCTGCATAAATCGGCTGAATGTTACGAACGACGACGCGACCGGAGGTTGAATAGCGATTATGCCCGATGGCCATGCGCCCCGGTAGCCGCGCCATCGCTCCGCTGTCGTGGGCAAAGTTGTCTCCCACCAGCCCCATGTGACGCTCGGATCGGAAAGCTCCACCCCGAGCGTCGAATGTAACGATCCCGCAGGCTTCCTGTCCTCTGTGCTGCAGGGCGTGAAGCCCCAGCGCTGTCAGAACGGCCGCGTCTTCCCGTCCAAAAACGCCAAATACGCCGCACTTATGGCCCATCCCGTCTTTCTGGCCGGGGTGGGAGTCATCCTCCCTGTCCCCGCCATCGAGAAAAAAAGGTCCGGGCAAGCCGACCTCCCGCCAGCGTTATTGTTCAGCCGGGCGAGCCGGCTCTGTCCTTGCGGGACCAGTGAAGAAATCGATCACTGTGGTCAAGCCATCACCGACGATGTCGGCTGCACTATTCAGAAGGGGATAGGCCTGGGACTTGGCGATCTCGGGCGGTTCCTCGCCTTCGCGGACCACCTGATGCATAAGAAGCACGAAGAGAACGGCGGCCAGAGCGCCCCTGAGGACACCGAAAACGGCGCCTGCAATACGGTCAAGCGCCCCTATCTCGGGCGCAGAGTGTATCAGGCGGGACAGGCGCTGGCCGAGAAAAGCGGAAAGTCCGTAGGCCGTGAGGAAGCCCGCGAGAAAAAGTATCAATCCCGGAAGGATCGACTGGGGGTCGCCCGGCGCGATTATCTCCTGCAGCTGACCCTGAAAGAGCCTTATACACAGCCATGCCGATAAGCCGCCAATTATGAATGCAATGACGGAAAAAGCCTCGCGAATCAGTCCGCGACCGATCGACATGACCGCTGAGAGAAGGATCACGGCGACTACAATGGCGTCGAACACCCAGGGTGGCATGTTTCTGGCCTCTTATCCGGGCGTGTCGCCCAACACATCGAGCAGGTCCTGAAGCCTCGATACAGTATGAACCCTCATCCCGTCGACCGTATCGGGACCTCCTGGCGGGGTAAACGCCCTGGTAAACCCCAGGCGTGCGGCTTCCCGTAATCGCGGTTCGCTCCGGCCCACCGGCCGAATAGCGCCGGAGAGGGCGACTTCCCCAAAGAAAACCGATCCGGAGGGAAACGCCCGGTCCTGAAGCGCTGAGGCCAGCGCAGCTGCTGCGGCAAGATCGCCCGCCGGTTCGCTGATCCGGTATCCCCCTGTCACGCTGAGATACACATCCCGTGCTCCGAATCGCATACTGCAGCGGGCGTCAAACACGGCAAGCAGCATTGACAGGCGCGGTCCGTCCCAGCCTACGACGGAGCGACGCGGGCTGCCGGGAGCTTCGGTTCCCGCCAGAGCCTGGACCTCAGCCAGGACGGGTCGCGACCCTTCCATCGCTGCAAACACAGCTCGACCGGACGCTTCAGCTTCGCTGCCGGCCAGAAAAAGTGAAGACGGGTCGCGCGAAGGCGCCAGTCCCATCTCTCCCATCTCGAAAACGCCGATCTCGTCGGTGGGGCCGAAACGATTCTTTACCGAGCGGAGGATCCGGAACTGATGACCGCGCTCCCCCTCGAAATAAAACACACTGTCAACCAAGTGCTCCAGAACGCGTGGTCCAGCTATCTGACCATCCTTGGTTACGTGCCCTACCAGTATCACCGCAGCGCCTGTTTTCTTGGCAAAGCGCGTGAGTTCCTGAGCGCAGGCGCGTACCTGTCCAACTGAGCCTGGGGCCGCCTCCAGCGTATCGGACCAGAGCGTCTGTACACTGTCGATGACAACGACCTCGGGCGCCGCCGCCTTAAGCGCCTTAAGAATAACCCGCATGTCCGTTTCTGCGGCAAGCTGAACCGGGGCCGCTGCGACCCCGATTCTGCGCGCGCGTCCCTGAATCTGCGAAATCGCTTCTTCGCCTGAAATATAGATCACCTTTCGTCCGGCGTCCGCCATCATGGCTGCCGCCTGCAGAAGCAGCGTTGATTTGCCTATACCCGGATCGCCTCCGACAAGAACGGCTGATGAGCGCACAATGCCACCGCCGAACACCCGATTTAGTTCAGCGATTCCTGTCGACAGCCGCGGGGGTGGCGGCTCCTGTGAATTCAGGGGCGCGAAGTCAATTATGCCTGTTGCAGCCTTAGCGCCGATCACTGGCGCGCCGATGCCGCCAGGTGTTCTGACGGTCTCCTCGGCGAGCGAGTTCCAGGCGCCGCAGCCTTCACAGCGTCCCGACCATCTGGCGTGGGCCGTCCCGCATGACTGGCAGACAAATGCAGTGTTCGATCTGGCCATAGACGCCTTATCCTCGCAGGAAAGTGTTTTAACGCCAGATCGTCCTTCCTGTCCAAAGTCTGATCATTGACGACAGTCTTTCCATTGTCCCGGTCCTGAGGCAGCCAGCCACAGTTCTGTTCCCAGGGGCGGCAAATACGCCTAATAATGATTTTGTTCAGTCCAGAGGATGACCTATGCCCCTGTACAACAGTATTCTTGAAACAGTCGGCCGCACGCCGGTGGTCAGGATCAACCGGCTGGGCCCGGCAGGCGTCAATGTCTGGGTCAAGGTTGAATCATTCAATCCGCTTGGCTCCGTGAAAGATCGTCTGGCCCTCGGCGTCATCGAGGCGGCAGAACAGTCCGGTGAGCTCAGACCCGGTCAGACAGTTGTCGAAATGACATCCGGCAATACGGGCATAGGCCTTGCGATGGTCTGTGCCGCCAGGGGCTATCCCCTTGTTATCGTGATGCCCGAAAGCTTCAGTATCGAACGCCGAAGGCTAATGAGGTTCCTCGGAGCCAAGGTTCTTCTGACCCCGGCGGCGCAGAGGGCGACCGGCGCCATCAGCAAGGCAATTGAACTGTCCAGAGCCCACGGCTGGTTTCTGACGCGTCAGTTCGAGAATCCTGCGAACCCCGACTATCACGAGAAAACAACCGGCCGTGAAATCGTGACTGATTTCAGGGATATTGGCCTTGATTTCTTTGTAACCGGGTTCGGTACTGGCGGGACCCTTAACGGCGTCGCGCGTGTGTTGACGAAAGAAAGCCCAAGGACACGCATTGTTGTCTGTGAACCTGCTGATGCTCCGATGATCGCAAGCGGTCAGTCCCAGCCTCGCAATTCTGACGGAACGCCGGCCGGCGGGCATCCCGCCTGGAAGCCGCATCCAATGCAGGGCTGGTCGCCCGATTTTATCTCGAAGCTGACGGGCGATGTCGATTTTTCGCGGATCCATAAAGTGCTCACGGTCACATCTGCTGAGGCGATGCGATGCAGCCAGGATTTGGCGGTCAGGGAGGGCATTTTTGTTGGTATTACATCTGGCGCTACTTTTGCAGCAGCGCTCGAGATCGCCCGAACGGCTCCGGCCGGCGCCAACATTCTCGCCATGCTCCCGGATACCGGCGAGCGGTATCTGTCAACGCCGCTGTTCGCCGGCATTCCAGCTGAAATGACCGACGAGGAAATGGCTATCTTGAAGTCTACGCCCTCGGCGCACCCGCTTGCTGCCAGCTGAATGAGGAAGCGCTGGCCAACCGCTGGGGTCATAAGCTTCAGCCAGCGTCGGGTGGTCCTGCCGAATAAGAACAGGGTTCAAGTTTTCCTGGGTCATCAGGCTTACGATGGCATCCCTGTCCGCGCCTAACCTACTGGTTCCCGCGGACTAAGGCACCAGAGGCCAGTGCACAGGCCGAAAACGATCTGCATGAACAGGTCGAGGAGCCCGCCCGCCAGAAGGACGGGTAGTCCGATCCACACGAAACCAAGCCAGATGGCCATAAGGGTTATCCGCGGCTCCGGCAGTCGGTATCCTGCGACTGTCTGAACCTTGGTGCGCGCCATTTCATTGCCTCCGCATTCACTATTTGGGACGTTAAATGACTAAGAATCAGCAAATAGGCCGCATGCAGGATATCCGGATCAGCTGGAACGCGACCGACCGCGGCGACTGGGATAAGGCGCATCTTGCCGCCCGTGGAAGCTATCAGCAGGACTGGGCTTACGGCGTTGCACTTAAACGGTTGCATCCCCACCTGCGTGTCCTTCGGGCCAGCGCCCGCCGCAGCGACGGCTCGCTCGTCGGTCTTGCTCAGATCGTCGCGCGGCCGTTCGCGCAGGTCTGTCAGTTCGCTCTGTGCACCCATGGTCCCGTCTGGGCCGGTGAGGTCAGTGTGGGGGAAAAGGCGGCGACCCTCGGCGCGCTCAAGGTATCCCTGCCTCTGCGATGGCCGAAACTGCTCGTGTTGACCCCGGATGAGCCTGCGGGCGAGGCCGGCCACCTGCGGCGTCTGAAGCGTGTGATGACGGGAGATGCGACGGTCCTGATTGACCTGACACGTACAGAGGGGGATCTTCGCGCCAGACTCGATCAGGGCTGGCGTAACCGGCTTACGAAGGCAGAGCGATCCGGTCTGGTTGTTCAGAAGGGTGGACTCAAGGCGGGTCAGTATCGCTGGCTTCTCGATGCCGAGGCGAAACAGCGCCAGATCCGGGGTTATCGCGCAATGCCGCTGGCGATGACTGAGTTCTGGCAGGATGCGAAAGCTGATGCGGCGGCCGGTGATCGTGCCGCGGGTCTTGCTGTCTATCGTATCGATATCGGACGCGATCCCGCCGCTGCGATGATGTTCCTCGTCCATGGCGCACGCGCGACCTATTATGTAGGCTGGTCAAGCGACGAAGGGCGAGCTCTGGCGGCCCATAATCTCATCCTCTGGCACGCGATACGTGACTTCAGATCGCGCGGGATCGAGGCGCTGGACCTTGGGGGCGTTAACACTCAGTCAGGAGCCGGTATCGCCCGCTTTAAGATTGAGACAGGCGGCAATGTGCTGATCAGGCCCGGCGCCTATGTTTAGGAACCCTGCTTTGCGAACATGATGGCGAGAAATGCGCCCAGGCGGGGTGGCTGGCCTGTTCTGAGAAGAGAGGCCTGAAACAGTCGGCCCAGCAGTATCATCTCGATGACAACGAAAGCCGCCAGCATTGCTCCTGTGGCGAGGACCTCTATGACGGACACCCCCGCCCCCATCCGCGCTAGCATCGCAAATGGCGTATAGAAGGGGATCCATGACATGATAACCGCAAACAGGCCGTCAGCCTGCTGTGCTACGGACACCATCATGAACATCACTGGCAGCATGATGAGCATGATTACTGGCGTCAGATAAGACTGTGCGTCCTGAAGCGAGTTTGAAAGAGCGCCGATGGCGAGATAAAGTATCGAAATGATGACGTAGCCAGCGATGAAATAAAAGAAGATCGCTGCAAACATCCAGGGCTCGATTGCCGCCAGAGATGGCTTCACGATATCTGCGACCACGCCCTGTATCGACAGTGCAGCGCCGACCGCCGCCGCTACCCAGACGCCCAGGATGGTAAGGCCGATGGCTCCGAGGCCGAGGAGCTTTCCGTGCATAAGTTCAAACGGGTGCACGGTCGCCAGAACGGATTCAAGCAGCTTGTTCGATCGCTCCTCGATGATACCCTGCAGCATCATCGATCCAGTTGTCAGCACAGTCACCAGCAGCAGGTAGACCATCGCCAGCGGAAGTGCAGAGCGGATCACCAGCTGTTCCCGTCCGGCTCCCTGTGGAGGCGCGCTGAGCGTGATCGGCGCTGACATATCGGCGATCGCATCGGCCTGCTTCTGCTCAAGACCAGTCTTACTCAGGGCGGTCGCGCGCATGACACGAGTGATCTCGTTGCGGACATTATCTATCAGCGTGTTATTCGGTGCGCCATTTGTCCACATGCGCACCGGGGTGTCTGATGTGATGACAGCCGGGATGTAAACAGCCAGCGTCAGCGGTCGCTTGCCCTGGGCGGTTGGGATCTCGCCCGCAAGCCACGGCGCGAGATCTGCTGCTAGCCTGTCAGGTCCGGCTTGGGTATTTACCCCGTCGGGAATCTGAGCTCGGACATAGCCTGGCGGATCGATTTCATAGGATGGCGCTTCGGGCGGAGCACTGGCGCGCACGGTCTCGGCAGCCGCAACTATGCCGCCTTGGGCTATAAACTGATCTATCTGCTGGTCCGTGAACCAGCGTTCGCCGCGCGCCCAGACCGCATCAGGTTCGATCGCGCCAAGGCCCCATCGCTGCGCATAGGCTGAAAACGCTGACAGCTCGATCCGCTGATAGTTTATCGTCAGCCTGCGATCGATCGCGGTGTCATAGGCCCCGGACTCGTCGACAATTACATAAGCGGATTCCAGCTGAGGGCCAAAAAAGCGTCCAGCGACCTGGGCGACCGCAATGACGATCGGCAGCACGAGCAGCATGACCCAGAAGCCACGTGTCGAGGCTATCTGACGGTACTCGCGGGTCGCTATCAGAAAGATATTTCTCACTGGGCAGTCTCCCGTTCTGCTCCGACGAGATGGATGAAGACATCGTGCAGGCTGGCCCTCTGGCTCTCGAAGGCGCGCAGCGCAAATCCCTGGCTCGTGCAGACTTCCAGAAGGTCGCCCGAGGAAACGCCCGGTTTCAGAGAAACCTCCCAAGCCGTCCATTCGCCGTCCGTCTGCCCGGGTCTGACCGCGTCTACTCCCGGCAGACCCGCCGGACTCTGGCGCGACTCCAGACGCAGACGCGCCGGCAGCGTTGCGCGTGCTTCCTGTTGGTCGCCTTCGAACACCTTGTGACCGCGTGAGAGAAGCAGAATACGGTGGCTCAGTCGTTCCGCGTGCTGCATGACATGCGTAGAAAAAATGACTGTTGAACCGGCGTCAGCCATTTCCAGAACGATGTCTTCAAGGACTTTCTGATTCACCGGATCGAGGCCAGAAAAGGGTTCGTCAAGGATCAGCAGGCGCGGGCGGTTCACGATGGCTGCAGCCACCTGCACCTTCTGAGACATGCCCTTCGAAAGCTTCTCAACGAGGGCGTTAGTCCAGTCTCCAAGGCCCAGCCTCTCGATCAGGCGCGCCGCCTCTTTTCTGGCGTCCCCTGATGAAAGCCCCTTCAGGCGAGCAAAGAAAATGACGGTGTCGAGTACGCTCATGCGCCGGTACAGACCACGTTCCTCAGGAAGAAAACCGATCTGTGAGGCATGTTCACGGCCAGGCCTGTGGCCAAGAATGGTTATAGCGCCTGAGGTCGGTCGAAGAATATCCAGAGCCATCCGAAGGCTCGTTGTCTTTCCCGCTCCATTGCCGCCGAGGAAGCCAAAAATACGTCCTTCCGGAACGTCAAAACTGAGGTCGCTGACTGCGACGAACGTTCCAAAACGTTTTACGACCCGCTCGAACTGAAGAATCGTCATTACTCAGTCTGACTATGTGTGATCCGCAACGAGGCGTCTTATCTGATAACTGTTGCAGGTGTTGGGCCCAGGGGCAACCGCCCGTTCTGAAAGTGAATGATTTGATTCTCTGGCAGAAACGCCTGAACGATGCTCAGGTGAGAGCCGGGCATCCGAGTAAATGACGGGGCTTGCGTACTTCGTGCTGAGTGATGTCGGTCTGGCAGGAGCGCCTCGCCCGAACAGGGAAGGATGCGGTGTCGATACGCAGGCTGATCTCTTGCCGTCACCGGACTAGATTGCAGGTCGGATAGGCCCTTCTGCGCGACCGGAGACAAACTGATCGACATGTGCATGTCCCGAGCTGTCCAGCCGTGAGACGGGGCCGCGCCATACAATCTGTCCGTCGTGAAGCATGACCACATCGTCAGCAATCCTGCGTACGCTGGCCATGTCATGAGTGATGGTAATTGCAGCTGCACCCAGAGCCTTGACCTGGTCGCGGATGAGACTGTTGACAGCATCCGCCGTGATCGGATCCAGTCCGGTTGTCGGCTCATCAAAAAACAGAAGTTCGGGCCCCGATACGATCGCCCGTGCAAGCGCAACGCGCTTCTGCATTCCCCCGGACAGTTCCGCGGGCCTCAGATCGGCAATTGACCCTGGAAGATGAACTTTGCCGAGAGTCTCGATCGCGGTCTGCCTCGCCTTTGAGCGCTGGAACCGGTCGCGATAAAGAAGCACGAATGCGACATTCTCCCAGACTGTAAGGCTGTCGAAAAGCGCTCCGCCCTGAAAAAGCATGCCTGTTCGGCGGCGCATGCCTTCGACCGCCTTTGGCGACAGGGCGGTCTCTCCATCAAAAAGAATATCACCCTTATCAGGCGCCATGAGCCCCAGAGCGCACTTGATTGTGACGGATTTGCCTGATCCCGATCCGCCGATAATGACCAGGGACTGCCCGCGGGCAACAGTGAGATCCACCCCGCGAAGAACGCTCCGCTGCCCAAACCTTTTGTGGACGCCGCTAAGTTCAAGTATCGGGGCGGGGACTGCAGTCATAGACCCGTCCTTACGAATATCGATGTCAGCAGATAATTACTTCCCAGAATAAGGATGGCGGCTCCAACGACCGCCAGCGTGGCTGCGCGCCCTACGCCACCGGCCCCGCCTCCAGAGCGGTCGCCCTGATAACAGCCCATGAGCGTTATAATGGCGCCGAAAACCGCCGCCTTGATGAGCCCGGACCAGATGTCACTGCCCGTTACGAATGTCCATGTGTTCCTCAGATAAACAGACCCATTGAAATCAAGCGCTCCTACGGCCACCAGCCAGCCTCCCATGACACCGATGATGTCCGCCACGAGAACAAGAGGTGGCAGCATCAAGACGCCGGCTATAACACGCGGCGCGTAGAGGAAACGTTCCGGTCGTCCGGAAAGCGTCAGCAACGCATCAATTTGCTCGGTCACGCGCATCGCCCCGATCTCGGCGGCTATACCGGCGCTCACCCGGCCTGCCAGCATCAGACCAACCAGAACTGGACCGAGTTCGCGCGTTATGCCCAGAACGACGATGTTGGGTACAAACTGTTCAGCGTTGAACCGGGTCCCCCCCTGATAGATGTTAAGAGCCAGCGCTGCGCCTATGAAGACAGCTGTGAGGCCCACCACCGGAAGGGAATAATAGCCAACCTTAAGACACTGGCGTGCGACCTCGCGCACATAAATCACGGGGCTGATGCAGGCGGCGAGAACCCGGCCAGAAAAGACAGTTATGCGCCCCACTTCGCGCAGGCCCCCAAGCGTTGCGCGCCCGATCAGACGCACCGGTCGCATGACGATCTGGTCGCGCCGGCCCGATCCTGTGTTGTCCAGATTCGTCATTCCTTCCCCAGATAGTGACGGTCAAGACGTGCGCCCAGACGCACCAGGACTTCATAGTCGATCGTGTCCATGAAGCGTGCGGTCTGCGCAAGCGGCATCTCAGTTCCGATTAACTCTACCCTGTCGCCGGGTGATACAGACAGACCTGTGACGTCTATAATGGTGAGATCCATTGAGACGCGTCCGACAACAGGCCTTGACTGCCCACAAATCCTGACGAAGCCACGGTTTGAGGCGGCGCGAAGGAAGCCATCAGCGTAGCCAAGGCCGACTGTCGCCAGATCTGAATCGCAGGTCGCCGTCCAGCTTGCGCCATAACCGACGCTCTGGCCGGTCCTTACGCGTCTGACCTGCAGGACAGGGGCTGTCAGTCTTATGACAGGTTCTGGCCGGGCGCCGGCAGGCGGGATAGGGCCACCCCCGTAGAGGCCTATGCCCGGGCGTATCTCATCGAAGTGGTAGTTTGCGCCGAGATAGGTTCCGGCTGTGGCTGCGAGGCTCCTTTCAGATACCGGCCACAGCGAGCAGGCGCGGTGGAAGGCCTCAAGCTGCTGTTGATTAAGCGGGCTGTCCTCATCAGCGCAGGCGAGGTGGCTGATGAGCCTGTGGGGGTGCGTCATCACCTGTGCGGCGGCGCGCCAGTCCGCCTCGCAGAGCCCCAGCCTGTTCATTCCCGTATCGACATGAATTGCAGCCGGGCGCTCGCTGTTCATGTCAGACATCCACATCCTTATCTGCTCAGGATGATTGAGCACTGGAACGAGGTGGTCGTCCGCAAAAACAGCCATGGTGTCGGATGTCGGGCCGTGGAAGACGCTGATCTCGGGGCCCCCGCCGAGCCACCGTCGCAGCGCTGATCCCTCATGCGGCCAGGCGACATAAAACCGCGAGCACCCCGCCTTAGCCAGCGCCTGTGCTACAGGTCCCGCTCCAAGCCCGTAGGCGTCCGCCTTAACGACAGCCGCGACGCTCGCCTGACTGGCCCGGCTCGCGAACATACGCCAGTTCGCGACGATGGCTGTGAGGTCGATATGCAGCGTCGGTCCGGCCATCGCCACTGGCTAGTCCGGTTTGTCGTTAAGGTGAAGGCCGGACCTATTCCTCTCCATCGGGGAGAAACGGCCGGTTGGCGCCGGGCGTCCCGCCCGGTCCGGCTCCCTGCCAGGGAGCGCTCCGCCCGGGCGTGTGGTCGAGATTTGAGAATTTCACACGGGCCGGATTAAATCCGACATCCACCTTGCCAATCGGCCCATGTCTCTGTTTGGAAATGATTATTTCGGCTACGTTGAACTTGGCCGCCATGGCGTCTTTCCATTCAGCGTGTCGAGGGTCGGCGATGTCAGGTTCAAGGCGTTCCAGATAATAAGCTTCCCGATAGATGAACATGACCACATCTGCATCCTGCTCAATCGAGCCGGACTCCCGCAGATCGGCCAGCTGCGGTCGCTTGTCCTCCCGCTGTTCGACGGCTCGCGACAGCTGCGACAGTGCAATGATCGGAATGGCCAGTTCCTTGGCGAGCGCCTTAAGAGACTTGGTGATTTCAGTCACCTCCTGCACGCGGCCATCATTGCGGCGCGCCCCCGACGGCGTGATCAGCTGAAGATAGTCAATAATCAGAAGGTCAAGACCTGAGGTCCGTTGCAGCCGGCGGGCTCGTGCCGCCAGCTGTGAAATCGATATGCCGCCCGTGTCGTCTATGTAGAGCGGTATTCCTTCCATCTCTTCGGCGGCGTTGCGGATGTCTTCATAGTCCTTCGGGGTCAGTTCGCCCCTGCGCATCTTGTCCGACGGCACGCCTGAAACATCAGCAAGAATACGCGCCGCCAGCTGATCAGAGGACATCTCCAGGGAAAAGAAACCGACGACTGCGCCTTCCGCCGACGTCATCTGCCCATTCGGCCCGGCCACTCTGCGATTATTCCGGGCGGCGTAGTAGGCGATATTTGTAGCGAGCGCTGTCTTTCCCATCGAGGGGCGCGCGGCGAGGATGACCAGGTCCGACTTGTGTAAACCGCCGAGTTTACGGTCGAGTTCAGCGAGGCCTGTAGGCACGCCTGCAATCTTTCCGTCACGCTTGAAAGCGGCTGTTGCGGTTTCAATCGAAGCGGTCAGCGCGGTATTGAAGCTCTTGAAACCCTGTGCTCCGGCGCCACGTTCAGCCAGGGAGAAAAGCCGTCGTTCGGCGTCCTGGATCTGGATTTCGCCGGGCTCCTCAAGTTCCCCGCGCGTCGCCTTGGTGACGATACCGGCGCCGATATCGATCAGCTCCCTGCGCAGTGAGAGGTCATGGACCAGTCGTGCATAGTCCACGATCTCCGGACCAAACGCGGCGCTGTCCAGAAGATCGGCAAGGTAGCGCGCGCCACCAATCTCAACGAGCTTACCGTCCCGCTCAAAATGCTCTTTCAGGGTGACGCCGTCCGCTACACGCCCGTTAGAAATCATTCGGTCAAGTACTTCAAAAATCGTCGAATTCGCCGGAGCATAGAAGTCCCGCGGCTTCAGGACGTCTGAAACGCGCTGGTGGGCGTTATTGTCAAACAAAATTGCGCCCAGAACAGCCATTTCAGCCTGCAGATTGTGCGGCGCTATCGTCTGGGCGGATGTGTCATGGTCTTTTGGCATGAGCACTCCTTAGGCCATCTGGCCGGGAGAATCGCGCCGAGATTCTACTTATCCTCAGCTCGCTTGTCGCTGTTGATGGACAGCCCCCCGGGGGCCGAAGGCGCGCGCTTGACCCCTCTTTAACGGGCGCATAGGCCCATAGCGGGGAGTTCCTCATGTCCGTCGCCGATCTTGCACACGCAGCCAAAGCCTGGCCTTTCGAGCAGGCCCGGGAACTCCGGGCCCGGATCGAGAAGCTGGAGAAAGCGGGGAGGCCAACACAGACCCCTGTGGTCTTCGAGACAGGCTATGGGCCCTCAGGGCTACCCCATATTGGTACGTTTGGGGAGGTCGTGCGCACGACGATGGTGCGCCGTGCTTTTGAGGCTCTGACCGGGGGAGCCTACGTGACCCGTCTCGTATGCGTATCCGACGACATGGACGGGATGCGGAAAGTGCCGGATACGGTGCCCAGCCCGGAGCGCCTGCTGCCGTTTCTGCAGAAGCCGCTGACATCCGTGCCTGATCCTTTCGGCACGCATGAGAGTTACGGCGCCCACATGAACGCCCGGCTCCGGGCTTTTCTCGACAGCTTCGGCTTCGAGTATGAATTCGCTTCTGCCACTGAGCTATACAGGTCGGGGCGCTTTGACGCCATGCTGCTGCGAGCGGCGGAAAAGTACGACGACATCATGAGGGTCATGCTGCCTACCCTGGGAGACGAACGGCGCGAGACCTATTCGCCATTTCTGCCGATTTCTCCCGCATCCGGTCGCGTCCTCTATGTTCCGATGAAGGCGGTTGATGCGAAAGCGGGGACGGTTACGTTCGCCGATGAGACCGGTGAGGATGTCACTGTCCCGGTGACTGGCGGTCACGTCAAGCTGCAGTGGAAACCTGATTTTGGCATGCGCTGGGCTGCGCTGGGCGTCGACTTTGAGATGTTTGGCAAAGATCACCAGATCAACGCGCCTATCTATTCCAGGATCTGCCGGATACTTGGCGCTGAGCCGCCTCAGCAGTTCGTCTACGAGCTCTTTCTCGATGAAAGAGGAGAAAAAATCTCCAAGACTAAGGGTAACGGGATTTCCGTAGAGCAATGGCTGGCCTATGCGCCGGCTGAAAGCCTGTCGCTTTATCAGTGGCAGAAACCGAAGACTGCGAAGAAACTCTACTTCGACGTCATCCCCAAGGCTGTCGATGAGTATCTGACTTTCCTTGAGGCGTACCCCACCCAGTCTCCGGACCAGCAGCTGGAAAACCCCGTCTGGCATATCCATGCAGGTCACCCGCCAGGGAGTTCCTCCCCGGTGTCTTTCGCTATGCTGCTCAATCTCGTTTCAGCCGCCAACGCCAGCACCAAAGAGGTTCTGTGGGGCTTTATACGTCGAGATGCGCCGCAGCTGTCACCCGCAGGTGAGCCGCTGCTTGACAGGTTGGTGGGGTATGCTCTGCGATACTATGCCGACTTCGTGAAGCCCGCCAAAATCTATCGTCGGCCTGATGCAAAAGAGCGCGCGGCCCTCGAAGATCTTACGATCAGACTGGACAACTGGGACGGTCCTGTCGATGGAGAAACGCTTCAGACAATGGTGTTCGCAGTTGGTACCCACCACCAGTTTGAGCCTCTTCGCGCCTGGTTCACCGCCATCTATGAGGTCTGCCTCGGGCAGAGCCAGGGACCGCGCTTCGGCGGGTTCATTGCACTTTATGGCGTTAAAGAAACTGCAGCGTTGATCCGGGAGGCGCTCGCCAGAGGCTGAGCCTCTGCCGTCCCGGCTAATGCGTAGTCTCATCTGCGGATGTCGCGACCCTCAGCATCTCCATCTCCCGTTCGCTGGTGAGGTGACGCATGCAACAGGCAAACTACGTCGTCGCCAGGGGATGCGTGTGTTGGCCTGACTGTGTGACTGGTTTCTGAGCACTGCCCCATCAGCGCCTTTTGCGCCCAGCCGCGGCGCCGGGTTCTATCGCGATGGGCTTACGCACGTGTTGCGCATCGGAACAGCTCGACAGACCTTTCGTCGTTGATGGTCACCCGCATCTGGAGCTGGCTGGGCTCGACGCGGAAGAACAGAAAGTCGCGGCTGGGTCGGCCATCGGTATGGCAATTGGCGCTTGCCGCCCAACCCTGACCCTGAGCTGCGCCTGACTGCGGCATGGGATCAAAGACACAAAAGAGCTCGCGTTTCATTCCCAGACGGCGCGCTTCGATTGTCCAGATTTCCCTTTCATCGTCGCACAGATCCGGCTTGCTGGCCCATTCTCCGGTATAAGCGGGCTCCCGTCCCGGTCGAAGCCTGTCCGGGGAGGGGGCGGCGCCGGGCTCGGCCGTCCGACCAGCGTTCTCTGGCGCTTCGCAGGCGGCGGCGAATATACATCCGGCCACCAACACCATACCCAGCCAGTGACGCACGTCTGCTGCTCCTGAATGACGCCGTCTAGGCGCCCAGATTTGGTCGACAGCGCAAGAGGCAGCGTAACAAAAAAGCAGCGCATACGCCCGGGCCGGAGGCCGCCCGGTTGGACGCCGCCGCTGGCTGTCTGATGCTGGTGTCCGGCGGACCGCAAGCCAGATGGGGCGACCGGGGCGTCTGCTCACGCGAAGGCTACTCCCCGATCCAGGTCTCACACCAGCCTGACAAGGCGTCCGGTCGGAGGGCTTCGGCGCCGCCCCGATCAGGCCTCTTGGGGCCGTAATTTGGGGTCGTTGGACAGGCCCCCTTGGGAACCAAGTTCGGCCGATGAAAAACAAAAAGAGACATTTAAACAAGGACAAGCTTTCCGGCGACACGTCCAGAACGTCACCTGCTATGATCTTCCTTACCTCAGGGTGATCGCTTTCCATTTAACCTGGGCGGGGGCTATCCCCAGCCAAATAATGAGACCTGTTGAATAGGGCTGACAAGTGTCGCACAACAGCGGTCGGCCGGGGCCCCGGCGAGAAGCGCACGCCCTTCCGGGGCGCGGAGTCGATGGAACTTCTTATTCTTGTCTGTCTGATTGTCCTGAACGGCGTCTTTGCGCTGTCGGAAATGGCAATCGTCTCGTCGCGCAAACCCCGTCTGAGAGCGATGGCTGACAAGGGAGACGGCGGCGCAAGGGCCGCACTCAGGCTTCTTGATGACCCCTCCCGCATGCTCTCGACGGTCCAGATCGGCATAACGGGCATCGGCGTTGTCGCAGGCGCCTACGGAGCTACCTCGCTTGCCGACGACCTGACTCCCTGGATTGCAGGCTTACACCTGGGGCTGGTCCCGCATGCTTCAGCGATCGCATTTGCCCTGGTCATCGTGTTCACGACTTTTCTGTCGTTGGTGCTCGGCGAGCTGATACCCAAGCGCCTCGCGCTCGCCGCCCCTGAAAGACTGGCGTCGATGATGGCGCCGATGATGGTGCTGATGGAGATTGTAGCGGCCCCGCTCGTTGCCGTGCTGCGCGCCTCCACTGACGGTCTGATCCGGCTCCTGGGTCTTCATCGCACACGGCAGGAAGATGTCACCGAAGAGGAACTTCAGTCTCTGATCGCGGAGGGAGAGAAGGCCGGCGTCATCGAGGAAGAAGAGCGTGAGATGATCCAGAGCGTGATGCGGCTGGGTGACCGCTCCGTGAAGACGATTATGACGCCCCGCACAGAGATGGTATGGCTTGATCCTGGCGAACCTGCATCGGAGATCCTTACAGAGATAACTGGCAGCGGGCATTCGCGCTTTCCAGTTGCACTGGGGCACGCCGACCAGATCGTTGGGATCGTGCAGGCCAAAGACCTTCTCGGCCATCTGGCGCGGACGGGGCAGGTCGACGTTTCAGCCGTCATGCACAAACCCACGTTTGTTCCCGAGACCGTGACTGTCCTTAACCTTCTTGAGGCGATGCGAGGCAGCCCGGTGCGTATGGCGATTGTGTCAGACGAATATGGTGCGGTGCTTGGCCTTGTGACCGCGGCGGATCTTCTTGAGGCAATTGCTGGAGACGCCGCACTTGCAGCGGATGAGGCGCTCTCGCCGCCCGTTCGCAGGGATGACGGCAGCTGGCTGATCGACGGGATGACGCCTGTTGATGCGTTTGAAGAGCTGGTCGGCGTACGCGGGCTGGTAGAGGAAGAGGGCTACTCGACGGTCGCCGGGCTGGTCATGCATCTCCTGAGGGAGCTTCCCAAGGAGGGAGATAAGGCTGAGCGAGCGCCTCTCACCTTCGAAGTCGTTGATATGGATGGACGGCGTATAGACAAGGTTCTCGTGCGTAAACTTGCCCCTGTTGACGATGATCCGTCTGGTTAGGTGTTAACGCCAGCGCGCCTGAGGCCAAGGATCACAATCCGGTTGAGAAGGTCAGCGTAGCTGACCCCGGCGTGTCGAGCGGCCTGGGCATATTCCTGACTCGAAGCGATTTCCGGATTCGGGTTGGCCTCGATGAAGAAGGGAATGTTGTCCCGGGAGAGGCGGAAGTCGATCCTGCAGTACCCATCCAGTTCCAGCGTGTGGCATATACGTTTAGCCATGGTTCGTATCCGGGTTACCACGCTGGCGGGGAGACCCTCGGCGGGCCCCTGAAGGATCCCACGCTTTTCCTGATAAATGGGGTCGTGCTTGACCCGCTCGGTCGCTATCGCATGAGCACCCTCGGCGAGGTTTGAGAAGCTAAGTTCCCACACAGGAAGCACCTGGAGCCGATCATTCCCCAGAACGCCGACATAGATTTCGCGGCCTTCGATATACTGTTCTGCAATGGCAGGCGTGTTGAGGCGCTTGTGGATGAAAGCGACGCGATCTGCGAGTTTTTCGTCTGTATCGACAATTGAAGCCTGAGCGATTCCAAGGGAGGCGTCTTCCCAGAGGCTCTTCACGATCAGAGGAAACTTCAACCGCCCTGGGCGGCGCACCTTCTTGCCGATTGGAAATACAGCGAATGCCGGGGCCGGGACTCGGTGATACTTGAGCAGCTTTTTTGACAGGTCTTTGCCGCGGGCCAGCATCATCCCACGTGGATTGCAGCCCGTGTAAGGTACGCGAAGAAGCTCAAGCAGGCCGACGACATTCTGAGCATAAAGCGATTCGCCATGGAACTCTTCGAGCAGGTTGAAAACGATATCCGGCCTCCAGTCTTCGACCGCATCACGTATCGGCGTGAGTTCAGACTGAACGCCCAGCATGCGCACTTCGTGGCCGCTCGAGCGAAGCGTGGAGGCTACATCGTACTCCGTCTTCCATGCATACGCTTCCTTTTCCGAATATCCCTCGATGTTATCAGGAGGGACCAGGTCAGGATGGGCAAGTGCGAGAATCCGCAGCGGGGTCATACCGCAAACCACTGTCGACGCGAAGCGTGAAGCTGGTGTGCGACTTTATTGTTTATCAGACGTACCATTGCGCGCCGAAGCTCATATTCGCGTCCATAAGCGCGCAGCTTCAGCGCGCGAGCGCGGCTTATCAGCTGATCGATCGTATTGTCGAGCGCAATCTGGTAAGCGCCGGAAATGCGCCATGCAGACTCTCTGATCGCCGCCCTGTTCCTGCGAAGAAATGTTGATGCCGGAGGGCGGTCGGCGTGGCGCGGGTCGTTTGAGAAGATGCGCTGCAGATCCCTGTCGTATCGCGTATCGGTGTCGATGGCATACCAGGACAGCTTGCGTTCATAATGCTCAGCGAGTGTCCGGTTAAGGCGGCCGACCGGATCCACTTCCAACCTTCGGGTGAGGCCGGCCTTCGTTCCGGCCATCTCCTTCATGAGCGTATCAACATACTCAAGCTTAGCGAGCGCCCCGGGCCATTCTGCATATTTCTGACGCCAGTTGGCGCGGGGCGTCAGCCAGACGGCGAAGGTTTCAGCAAAATCCTCATCCGGATGGCTTTGGGCGTACCAGCGCGGCAGGTGATGAACATAGTTCCGGCTGTTGGGGTTGGGCCGGTAGCTGTCGGGGTAGGCTGTCGAGGAACGTCCGAATGTCTCCTGCCATTTGCGACGACGGTGAAGCGCATAGGCGTGCTGAATAATATGCCCCGCCTCATGACGCAGAATCTGCATGCACTGACGCCTGCTTCCCCCTTCAACCTCCTTGAACATTTTTCGTTCGAGCCGGGCGAGCCGCGGATGTGCGAGGTAGAAGGGAATAGCTATTCCTGGAGTTGTATCGGGACTGAACCACTCATCTGATATCCAGGCGTGCGCCTGCACCAGCCCGCGGTTTCTGAGCTCGCTGTTGAGCGAGCGCATTGAGCCCTCCAGCCAGGTTCCTTCAATGGAGACGCCAAGATCCTTTAGCCTTATCTGCAGCAGCTCGTCATCTGGCAGATACGACCACCATGGCTGGCGGGCCTTGGTCTTCATTGACCAGAGAGTGCCTCCCGAATCTCCCATATCAGGCGCGTCCCCTGGCTCGGAAGGCCGTCAAAAGTTTCTGGCCGGCTGGTCTTCTAATCACGGACAACCTCTCACCCGTGATGTCTCGGGTGGAACACTTTCTAAAGCCTAAACCTGAATGGCCGGCCGATGAAAATGAAGTCCCGGCTGAAGATTTTCATTCTCTACCGGCTAAACGGGGTCGTAGGGGAATACGTCGGCCGTTGCGTCAAGGGGGAAGAAATCCGGTCCCATGGCGGGAAGCAGGGTGTCGAGAATTTTCTTTGGATTCCAACCGCTAAGGTCAGCCATAGACCGGATAGGCCGGGGCTGATCGAAAAGCACGATCTCATTCCCCCGAACCCCGAAAATCTGGCCCGTGACGTGCCGGGCGGGGTGGGCGCACAGCGCCACCGCCAGCTGGGCGACCTGATCGGCTCGCATGGCGTCGCGAAGGCGGGCTATCCGCTGGGCGCTTGCCTCGTCCTTGACCGGAATGGAGGCTGTCATCCGGGTCCAGGCGAAAGGCGCGATGACGTTGGAGCGGACATTGTTACGAGCGCCCTCCATGGCGATAATCCGAGAGAGGCCGGCTATGCCCATCTTAGCGGCCGCATAATTGGCCTGGCCTATGTTGCCGATAAGTCCCGAAGTTGAGGTAAAAAGCACAAAGGCCCCGTCTTTCTGCTCCCTGAACAGGTCAATCGACGCCCGCGTCACATTGAAGGTTCCCCGAAGGTGAACCTCAATGACGCGGTCCCAGTCCTCTTCGGTCATCTTGTGAAACATCGTGTCGCGGAGGATCCCTGCCGGATTGATCACCGCATGAAGGCCGCCAAAGGTGTCCCTCGCCTGCTCAATCATGCGATGAACGGCATGAAAGTCTGCGACGCTGTCTGAGTTGGAGGCCGCTTCCCCGCCTGCCGCCCTTATCTCCTGAGCGACCTGTTCGGCGGGGCCGGCTGATCCTTCGTCTCCCCCCGTGAGCCCCCCGCCAAGGTCGTTGACCACGACCCTTGCGCCCTCGCGCGCGAGGAGAAGCGCAGTCTCGCGTCCGATCCCGTTGCCACCTCCGGTAATGAGAACAACCTTTCCCTCAAGCACGCCCATACCTGTCTCCCTGTAATCGTCTCAGTCAGATTAGAGGCGGATCAGCAGGAAGGAAGGCGGTACAGCCTCCTGCGAACTCACAATTCTGCTTGCGTGCGCCTGTAACACTGCCTATTTCATCGCATCAATACCGGCTGCGCGAAGGGCCCTCGGCAGCGACAGCTGATACGGGGGAGACGGCGACCAGCGGTGATGCACTGACCTGGGTTTGAGCGCGCCGCTCAGACTGCGGTCGTTGGTTCGTCACTCTTGTCTTCGGAGTTGCGTTAGCCCAGATGAACGCCCCATCAGTACTCGCGTCGGCTTATGACATCCTGCAGGACGCACCTGAGTATGCAGAGGCGGTTGACGCCCTGTACGATGATGTCTTTGGTCCTGGTCGCTTCGCAAAAACAGCCGAGCGTCTCAGAGAGGGGAACGAGAAGATTCCCGAAGCGAGCCTTGTTGCGGTCGACGCAGAGGGCATAGCAGGTGTTGTCCGCGTCTGGCCGGTCACAGTCGGCGGGCGTGGGCGGGCGGCGTTTCTGGGGCCGATCGCCGTATCTCAGCGCAGGCGTGGAAACGGCGTCGCCTTCAAGCTTATGGAGCGAGCCATCGGTGTCTGCCGCGAGCAAGGGTATGCGGCTGTAATCCTTGTGGGAGACGCCGACTACTACGAGCGCTTTGGCTTCAAACGCTCCGGCGGCCGGTTCCAGCTTCCCGGACCGGTCGACCAGAACAGGGTGCTCATCCGTGACCTCAGCTCGCGCACTTCGGAGCTGGAGGGTATGCTCGCGGCATCGCCGCTTCCGTCCGTATCAGGCGCGCCGATCGTCCACCGCAGCTCTGTCTGAACCCGCCAGCATCGGATGAGATTGGCCTCGGTGGCTGGCCAGCGGACGAAATCGCCGCTGCGTCCTCTGCGCAGGCAAAACCTTCCCTAACGTCCTTCCCGACGCCAGGCCAGCATCATGAAGGCACATGCCAGCAGCATACCTACGACGCCGGGAAGGAGTGTCGTCGACTGGGTGGCCCGAACGGCATAGGCGCCGCGTTCGCGAAGTCCTAACCAGTCAGAACCCGCTGCATTGCCGCGGTCCCCGACACGCTGCATTGACGGCATATCCGGGGACCCATCCGCGCCGACCCGGAAGACCCCTCCCAGCGTTGCCGTCGCCAGCGGCTGAACCTTTTCCGTTGTCGCCCGCAGGTCGAGATACTCGCGCGGATGTGTCGGTCCACGGACCGTCACCGCGCTCAGCTTGCCGCTGGTCGCCCGATAAAGCCCCAGTTCAGGCGCCGGCAGGCTTGTCTGGTAGAGGCCTGGAGACGTCAACGCCCACTCATGTTCGGAACGTTGACCGTCGGGTCCTTCAATGGTCAGTCGGGACGGGCGGTCAGAGAGTGTCTTGAGTTTCGCTTTGAGATCGGCGGACGCGCTCGTTTCGATCTCAAGCCGTTCCTCCTCCAGTTCCGGTTCCTTCATAAGCCAGTGGGCTGTCCGGCGGATCAGTTCAGCATAAGGCCCGCCCCCTTCATAGCCTCGCGCCCACAGCCACAACTGATCCGACATGACGCTCGCTACGCGGCCCTGGCCGACGCGGTTCAGAAGTAGCAGGGGCGCGCCGTTGGGCGTCTGCAGCAGCGCCTCCGCCTGTCCCCGTTCCATCTTCATGTAGCGCATCCAGGGGCCCCAGCCCTCTGTTGGCAGCGTTGCGGTCACGGAGTGACGTTTGCCCAGATCCGTGAGCCGCGGAAAAAACCTCCCGTCCACTGTCTCGCCCGTCGCGCGGCCTGGAAGCACCCCACCCAGAGGCGTATTGTAGAGTATATAGGCTCCCGGATAGGGGGGGCCTGCAGCGATCAGCAGAGCTCCGCCGCGTTCGACATAGCGGGCGACCCGATCAAGATAGGCCTCCTCCAGCACCGCTGGTCGCAGCTCGTGGTCGAAGATGACGAGGTCGAATTCGTCCAGCTTTTCGCGGAAGAGTTTTGCCTTTGGAAAAGCTATCAGAGCCAGATCGCTTGTAGGAATGTTTTCGCCCTTCTCGGGCGGACGCAGGATTGTGAAGTGTACCAGATCGACGGTTGGGTCTGATTTCAGCAGGTCCCGCCAGACGCGCGCGCCAGCATGCGGCTCGCCGGTGACAAGAAGGACACGCAGCCGGTCCTGTACGCCAGATATGCGAACTGAGGCCAGATTATTCGCAAGGGTCAGCTCGTCAGCAATGTTCCCAACAGACAGGACTACGAGGTTGTCGCCCCGCTGGCTCAGAGTAAATGAAATCATCGTCGGTTCGCCGACGGGGACACGCTGTTCCTGACGCGTCTCACCATTGATACTTATGCCTACACTGAGGTTTTTCTCTGTGGGATCATTCACCTGAATTCTCATTTCGACGCGCTGGTCGATAATGGAAAACGACGGCGCCTGCTGAATCTCTATGCTGCGGTCAATCTCGTCTTCGCCTCCGACTATGAGGGCGTGTATCGGTCCAAAAGGCTGCGCGTCGCCAGTCTGCTCTGGGATGTCGTGAATCTGACCATCCGTTATCATGATCGCACCGGCTATCCGATCGCGCGGCGCATCTGACATCGCTGCCTGCAGCGACAGATACATGTCAGTGCCGTCTGCTCCCGGGTCAGTCTCGGCGATACGGAGTTCAAGGCCTTCATCCGCCTCGATTGTCCGGCGCAGCTGATCAAAGGCGGCCTGAGTGGTTTCGGTTCGCCCCCGGAAGTTCATGCTCTCAGAGCGATCCATGACGACCGCTACGATATCCTTCAGCGGTTCACGCTGCTCTTCGATCCATAGCGGATTGGCGAGAGCGAGGCATAGGACCGACATCGCCAGCGCCCGAAAAAAGCGCGCCTTGCCCCTGTAGACGACATAAATGCCCCACAGCACCGTCGCCACGGCCGTCAGGGACAGGATGGCCGCCCAGGGTATGAGAGGGTCGAAGCCGAGCCGAGCAGCGTCCTGCATGATCAATCCGCCCTGTCACGAGCTGTACCGAGGCGGTCGAGCAGCTCGGGGACGTGGACCTGATCGTCCTTGTAATTACCCGTCAGGATATACATCACTAAGTTTATACCAAAACGATAGGACATTTCACGGGCGCGATCGCCGCCCTCTATGGACAGTAGCGGACGGCCGGTCTTCTGGTCGACCGCCCATGCGCCGGCCCAGTCTGAGCCGCCAATGAATAGACCAGAGACACCGTCCCCGCGGCGTGTGTCGCGCTTAGCGGCCCCGCTCTCGATCCATAGCCGGCCATTCAGGCGCCCGGGCAAGGAACGTATGATATAATAACTTTTGTAAAGCACGTGATCAGGCGGGGCCGGCTGCAGTAGCGGCGCGTCGATACCCGACAGCAGCTGCTGCAGATTGGCGGATACATCGCGGCCGGGCGTGGCGTCGCGCGTGTCCACAATCAGGGCTCCCCCGGAGCGCAGATACGCGTTGACTTTTGCGACAGCCGCGGACGACAGAGGGCGTGCATCGCGAGGAACTGCATAATAGATCATGGGATAAAGTTCCAGGCTGTCGCGTGCCAGATCCACCCCGTGAGGCGCGTCAGGCTCTACAGATGTCCGTAATCCCAGCTGATAGGACAGGCCCCACAAGCCTGCGGCGGTCGTTTCATCCAGACGGCGGTCGCCCGTCTTCACATAGGCGAAACGCAGCTGCTGAGCCGCCTCGCGCGCCAGCTGCTCGGCTCCCTGAGCGTGCCCAGGCGGCGCGCCAGTCACAAATATTGCTCCGACGATCATGAACGCCAGGCCGCCAGCCGCCCGCCTGCCGAACAGCCGGGGAAGTCGTCCTGCAAAAGCCAGAGCGATGATCAGGTCGGCGGCGATGATGGCGAGAGCGACGGCGAGCATCCAGCCTCCCAGTCCGGTGCGCTCGAGTATGGCGGCCTGTTCAGTCACGCTGATGTCGAGCGGCCAGTCGCTGAAAGCGATTGGCGCCGGGCTGCCGGCGTTGAGCGCGCGTTCGCCCCCGGGCCCGAGATAGAGGCCAGGAGGAGTCCGCGGTCCGGGCCGGGTCGTTGAGAATTCGGAGGCGGGGACAGGACTGGCGTTTGGTTCAGGCGGACCCAGGACACCATAGCCGTCCAGGATGCGGGCGGGCGCCAGCGAACCCTCTCCGGTCAGAGCGGGCGCACGTGTCCGCTGTCCTCCCGAAACGACCGATCTGCGGAGCATCTCGACAAATGCGCCCGTGAAGGGCAGATCCGACCAGTCAGGGTCGGCAGTCACGTGAAAAAGAATTAGCTGTCCCTGTCCTATGCGTCGGGCCGTGACAAGCGGCGTACCGTCTTCAAGCCGAGCCCATGTCATGCTGTCGAGCTCGGCGGACGGCTGCGCCAGGACCTGTTGGCGGACAGCGGCGTCGGCTGGTCGGGGGATCCCTGAAAACGGCGAGCCTGTCGGGAAATCGGCGATACGCTGGGGCGTCGCCCACGACATGGCAGAGCCGAGTGCTCGCGATGTCGGTCGGAGCGCAACCGGGGATAACGGTTCCTCCTGGGCTGCCAGGCGAGGACCGGCGAACCGGATGAGTACGCCGCCCTTCTCCATCCAGGCGACGAGACGATCAACAAGCACATCATCAAGCGCGCCGCGATCGCCCAGGATGATGGCGTCGATGGGCGTATCCAGAAGGTCCGGGAGCTTCTTCTCAGTCAGCTGGGCGTAGGGCTGAAGCGCTTTGCGGGCATAGTAATGCTCGGACAGGAGCGGCTGGGCTTCATCACGCGCGTCTGCCAGTCCAACATGCGGTCGTCGCGCCGCGTCGTCCCACAGCCAGACCGCGCCTGCCGAGGGTGACCCGGCAATCCGGAATCTCGCTACGCGATTAAGGGCGGCTGCGGGGATCGCAAAAAGGGCTTCTGCAAATGTTGAGTCGCCGTCAAACGCGATACGCGTGGAAGCGATCGATGCTCCTTCCGCCGTCTCGGCTATGATGTCTGCTGTTTGACCGGGCAGGGTATCCGACCGGACGGCGGCGACACGTGCGCCTTCGGCTGAACTCTCTGCCGAAGTAATAGCAAATGCTCCGCGCGGCCGTGTCACACGCACATCCGTCGCGGCTCGTTCGGCGAGTGCGCGAGAAAACGCCTGAGCGCTGTCATGATCAAAACCGTCCGCGACCCACACGATGCGGCCAGGTTTCAGCTCTGTCGCCTCCAGGGCTTTGAGCGCCGCCGGCCGGTCGGGTAGCCATGCTGCCGGCTGCTGGTTACGCAGAAGCTGGCGGGCCGTCTCGGCGTCAAGGGCTTCGGAAGGATCGCGGGGTACATCCCGTGGCGCTGTGAACAGCACATAGACTGCACCGCCGTCCTGAATCGTTTCATCAATCGCAGCTGTCGCCGTCCTCACCATGTCCCGCCAGCGCTCTGCGCTACTCCATCCGTCATCCACGACGATCAGCGTTCCACCCTCTGCCGGGGCCTGTGAATTAGGCGCCCAGGCGGGGCGGGCGAAACCGACTATCGCCAGCGTCAGCGCAATCATACGAAGAAGCAGCAGCCACCACGGCGTACGCGCCGGTGTTTCCTCATCCGGTTTGAGATCGTCCAGAAGCGCCATCGACGGCAAAGCGAAGCGCTTAGGCTCGGGGGGGGTCGCGCGCAGCAGCAGCCAGAGGACGGGAAGGGCGAGGAGGCCCAGCAGAGCAAGAGGCTGGAGAAACAGAATCGGACCTAAGTTCACGATGCAGCTCCGCTCACAGAGAACCCGTAGGCCAGGCTGCCCAGGGGCGTACGAGCCGGCTCCGAGGTAACATGTGCGATGAAGCGCCAGCCCAGAGCGCTGGCAAGATCCGTCATGTCCTGGCGTCGTTGGGCGAATTTCTGAACATAACCATCACGTATGGATTCAGCTCGACCAATCAGCCGCTCGCGCTCCTGTCCGGGCCGGAAAAAACGAACGCGGCCGCTGAACGGATAGGCTTCCTCAACCGGATCGCAGACCTGCAGGAGGACCCCGTCGCGGCATTTACTGGCGATCGGGCTAAGTTTGGCGCGCCAGTCGCTGAGCGGAGAATAGAAGTCACTGCAGATGATCACGGCTGCGCGCTCACGCGGCGGCGCCGGAAACGGCATGCCGGAGACATAGCTGCGGATATCTTCCCCGACGCGTGCGATCGCCCTGGCCCCTGAGGCCGGACCGCGCCTGCCCCCTAGGGCGCCGCATCGCTCCCCTGAGCGTGCGAGTACACCGGCAAGCGCCATACAGAGCAGGAGCGCTCTGTCGGCCTTGTGGGGGATAGCCGCATCGCTTGACCAGTGAAAACCCGGACTTGGGTCGGCCCAGAACAGGAATGTCCTGGCTGTTTCCAGCTCTGTCTCGCGTACGAAAAGATGCTCTTCGCGCGCTGACCGGCGCCAGTCTATCCGCTCCGCGCCATCTTCCTGCTTATGGCGACGATACTGCCAGAAGTTTTCTCCCATACCGGATCTGCGGCGTCCCGCCGATCCCATCTGCGCGGCACTGGCTGCCCGCGCGTGGGTCGTAAGTGTTCCAAGATCGCTGGCGAGCGCAGCGGCCTCGGCTTTCAACTGGCTAAGCGGAGCCTGTGGCAAGCGTCAGGTCCTTAGACGTTAGGCGGCTTTGGAGGCTAATTCCTTGATAAGGGCGGAAAGAGACCCACCCTGACCGGTCGGATCATACGCCAGCGCCATGCGATGTCCCAGAGCAGGCTCAGCCAGGGCGTCGATATCGTCCAGAGACGGAGCGAGACGTCCGCGCAGTAGGGCCCGTGAGCGCGCAGCCAGCATCAGCGCTTGTCCAGCCCGGGGCGAGGGGCCCCATTCAACGTGTTTCTTGACCTGCGGATGGTCCGTCTGTTCGGGACGCGCCGACCGCACCAGGCGAAGGATAGCTTCGAGCACTTTCTCAGGAACAGGCATGCGGCGCACCAGCGCCTGAAGCGACAGGAGCTGGCTTGCATCGAGAACTGCCCTGATGGCTTGCTCCTGAGCTCCGGTTGTCTCGATCAGTATCCTCCGCTCTGTTTCGTTGTCAGGATAGTCCACATCAACTTTCAGAAGGAAGCGATCGAGCTGGGCCTCGGGGAGAGGATAGGTGCCTTCCTGTTCGATGGGGTTCTGGGTCGCCAGAACATGAAAAGGCTTCGGAAGATCATAGCCGGCGCCGGCAACCGTAACATGCCGCTCCTGCATGGCCTGCAGCAGAGCCGACTGGGTCCGAGGGCTGGCGCGGTTGATCTCATCGGCCATGAGAAGGCTCGTGAAAACAGGCCCTTTGATGAATCTGAAGCTCTTGGCCCCTGCAGCGCCTTCATCGAGAATTTCTGATCCGAGGATGTCAGACGGCATCAGATCGGGCGTAAACTGGACCCGACCCCAGTCCAGTCCAAGTGCGCGGGCCGTGGTTTCAACCAGCTTTGTCTTGGCCAGCCCCGGAGCTCCGATAAGAAGAGCATGTCCGCCAGCCAGCAGGGTTGACAGCACCAGCTCCACCACCCGCTCCTGCCCGAATACAACTTTTCCGATCTCGGCGCGGACCTGCGCGAGAACCTGGACGGCTGCATCGGCGTCCCTGACAATGTCTGCGTTTGCGCTGGCGGCTTCACTCATTCTCTTCTTTTACCTATTCCTAGGATCAGCCCGGAGTTGAGCCGACCATGACGAATGCACGTGTCCCGAACATTCCCTCGCTCGCGGACCTGATTGCAACCTTGCAGATGGAAGCGGGTTTGGGAACGCCCCGCGCTCTGCCCCCTGTACATTTGTGGCATCCTGCCAAATGCGGGGACATTGGCCTGGAGATCCGGCGCGACGGGTCCTGGTGGCAGGACGGGGTCCGTTTCACCCGTGAGACGCTCGTCCGGCTGTTTGCGAGCATACTGAGGCGCGAAACCGACGGCTACTACCTCGTTACCCCTCACGAAAAAGTGGTGGTGAGAGTGGAAGACGCCCCCTTTGCCGGCATTCGAGCGGACCGTCATCTGACTGAAGGTCAACAGACTATCCTGGTTACAACAAATGTCGGCGATGTCGTGGCGCTCGGCGACGGGCACCCCGTCCGGGTCAGCCTGGATCAGCGGACCGGCGAGCCGTCCGCCTATGTGATGATCCGCGCCGGGCTTGAAGCCCGGCTGATGCGTCCGCCCTACTATGAGATGATCAGCTGGCTTGAACCTGATCCTGAGGATCCCGGGGCTATGTCGCTGCTTTCCGGGCAGGCGCGCTTTACAATTGGCCGGGTCAGCTGAGCCCATGACCTTTACCACAAAGGCCGATTTCGAAATGCGGGCGAGGACCCGGCTTGCCCCGCTGGACGCTGTTTTTGACGTCCCTTCAAGAACGGACTTCGATCTCAATCCCAGCTGGTCGCGCCTAGCCGCTGGCGGCATTCGTCCCGCCGCGGTGCTTATGGGGCTTATCGACAGGGGCGAGGATTTCGGGGTCCTTCTGACCCTTCGGCCTGAAACCATGGCCTCCCATGCCGGCCAAGTCGCCTTTCCGGGGGGCCGTCTTGAGGATGGCGAGACGTCCCTTGAGGCCGCCCTGCGTGAGGCCCGGGAAGAGGTCGGTATTGAACCTGCAGGCGTTCGGCTGCTGGGGCAGGCTGAAACCTATCTTACCGGCACCGGATTTGCGATCGCTCCCTTTGTAGGGATCCTTCCCGAGGATTTTGTGCCCGTCCCGCATCCGCGGGAAGTGGCGGACGTATTTGAGACGCCCCTGTCATTCCTCATGAACCGGGACAATCACCAGCTTCATGAACGCGATTATCGAGGGGTGTTACGCAGCTATTACGCCATGCCGCATAATGGTCGCTATATCTGGGGAGCTACCGCAGGCATGATCAAAGGCTTGTACGAGTGTCTGTATGGCAGTTAAGACTCAAGACGATGACACAGCGAATAATTCTTGAAATCCTTCTTTTCCTTGTTCCCTTCGCGGTTTTTCTCGTCTACCGCGCCGCCTCCCGCGATCTGCGTATCCGGGACCGTTGGCCCCTGACCCGCCTGACGGTGATCGGTGCGGTCATCGCCGTTTTGGGGCTAATCATCCCGCCCCTTCTTGAGCCCCGCCAGACCAATGAGTGCTTTGATTCCGTTCGTTATGACGGTGAAGGCAGGGTGATCCCGCCTAAACGGGTCCCTTGTGATGAGGCCATCGCGCCGGGCGCGAATACGCCTCCCCCGCCCCCGGCGCAGGTTCCCGTCCCGCCGCGCGATGTCGGTGGTTGATCCGATGGGCAGGCTGGAGAACCAGCCATGGATGCTCGCTGCTCGCCAGGTGATGGATGCTCTTGAAGCGGTCCAGCCAGGATGCGCCCGTTTCGTCGGCGGCTGCGTAAGGAACGCGTTGTTGAACGAGCCCGTCGCCGATGTTGACATCGCGACCCAGCTCACGCCGGACGAGGTTGAACGGGCCTGCCGGAGAGCCGGCATGTCGGTGCATCCGACCGGTATTGAGCACGGGACGCTGACGGTGGTCGCTGCGCACGTCGCTTATGAGGTAACGACGCTTCGCCGAGATGTCGAAACCGACGGGCGCCGGGCGGTGGTATCTTTTACGCGCGACTGGGCCGAGGACGCCCAGCGTCGGGACTTCAGGATGAATGCGCTCTATGCTGATCGAGAAGGCAACATCTTCGATCCAACGGGCGGAGGCGTTGATGATATCTCCCGGCGCAGGATCGTCTTTGTTGGCGAGGCCGAAACCCGGATCCGTGAAGACTTCCTGAGAATTCTCCGCTTCTTCCGCTTCCATGCCTGGTATGGTTCGGGCGACCCTGATCCGGCCGGTCTGGACTGCTGCGGCAGGCTGCGGGCGGGTTTGACCATGATTTCCGCTGAACGGATCTGGATGGAGACCCGAAAGCTGCTTGCCGCTCCAAGGCCGCTGGCCGCTCTTGAAGCTATGCACCATGCAGGCGTTCTGGATCAGCTGTTTCCTGACGCCAGGGGACTCACCCTCATCTCCCGCCTACTGGAGGTTGAGGGTACAGCGAAGGCGACGGCAGATCCCTTGCTGCGTTTTCTCGCTCTTTTCTGGAAAGACCCGACCGCCGTCCGGCATGTGGCCGCTCGGCTGAAGATGTCAAATGAGGAGCGCGACCGTCTGTGTTTTGCGGCGCAGGAGGAGACCCCGCTCCGGGACGATATGACCCCGAGGGAGGTGCGTGCTGCGGTGTATCGCGCTGGCCAGCAGGTTGTCGTCGACCGGGCCATGCTGGAGTGGGCGCGTGGCGGTAGTCTTCGTTGGTCGGAGGTTATCTGTCTGGCGCGCTCATGGGTTCGGCCAGTCCTGCCCGTCAGCGGCCGGGATCTGCTGGCGGTTGGAGCCATCGCCGGCCCGGAGATGGGAAGCGCACTCCGGCGTCTCGAGGCGGTCTGGATTGAGAGCGATTTTACGCTGGGCCGGGAGGATCTGCTGGCACACCTGTAGGATCGTGACGCGCCAGCCGCCGCGGCTGGCCTTTTGCCTCAGGGCCACTTCACGACGGGTGGCATCGAGGACAGAATGCTCGCCACATTACCTCCTGTTTTGAGGCCGAATGTCGTTCCGCGGTCGTAAAGCAGATTAAATTCCACATAGCGACCGCGCCTCACCAGTTGCTCCTCGCGTTCGTCGGGCGACCAGCTTTCCGTCATCCTTCGCCTGACGATGAGGGGATAGATGTCGGCGAACCGCCGGCCGACGTTCTGGGTAAAGGCGAAATCGGCGTCCCAGTCTCCCGTATTGTAGCGATCATAAAAGATACCGCCTATGCCGCGCGGCTCATTGCGATGGGGCAGATGGAAGTAATCATCGCAGTGCTTCTTCATCTGCTCATAATCGGCGCCTCTGACCCCTTTGCAGGCTGCGCGCATGGCATCGTGAAAATCGATAGCGTCCGGAGAGTCCTGGTGGCGTTGATAGTCAAGCAGAGGCGTCAGGTCCGCCCCGCCTCCAAACCAGCTGTCGTCCGTCACAAGCATGCGTGTATTCATGTGAACGGCCGGAACGCGAGGGTTTGACATATGCGCGATAAGCGAGACGCCGCTGGCCCAGAAGCGCCCGCCTGAGGCGTCTGCTCCCGGAATTGTTTTGGCGAACTCCGGGGCAAAAGACCCGTAGACGCAGGAGACGTGAACGCCGACCTTCTCGAACAGCCGGCCTCTCATGACCGCCATCATGCCGCCGCCGAGGTCCTCCGAGCCATCCCCGCGCTTCCAGGGCGTCTTCTGAAAACGACCGGCAGGACCCTCATAGAGCTGAGAGGCCGCGGCGTCTTCGAGGGCCTCAAACCGCGCGATCAGGTCCTCCTGAAGCGTCTCAAACCAAGCCTTTGCTCGCGCCTTGCGAGCTTCAAGGAGGCTGGCGGGGGTGATAGAAGCCGGTTGCGACATGCACGTTACCTAGCGTCGTCCACCAGCGCCCGTAAAGACAGTAAGCTCCCTTCCAGTCGACGCCGGAGCGGCCACAATCAGGCACAGGGTTACCTAAGGGAATGTTGGAGCCGGCCTCTTGCCGCCGCTGCTCAGTTGCCTTGGTCGACCAGAGACAACCCCTCCTGCTTAAAAATCACCTCGGGACAAACGCTCCGGGTGGCCGGGAGGATGCTTGCGGATGTGTCCGCAGGCCGGTTGTCCCACGCATCTCGATCAGATCTCCGATGGGGTCGGCTGAGGTGTCATCTCCATCGCCCTGAGGCAGTCCGTCATAGGCCCGCTCATCTTCCTCGGTGGAGACCCCCAAAAAACCCGCGCCTCCGGAATCATCATTAGAATCAGAGATCTGGAATCCTGTCAGCGCCAGATCCTCCTGCTGCAGTCGTCGCAGCTGGGCCAGCGCGAGATCGTCGGCCGAGGCGTCGCCATGCGCACCGAAGGCGAGCTGTTCGCGCACATCGCCCGCCATCATGATCGCCCCATTGAGATCCAGAAAAGCGGCCTCAATGAGATCGGCGACATGATTGTCGCGGGCACGGCCGGTTTTCCCACCCATCATAATGGCCAGGACCCGCTGCCCGTCACGTTCGGCTGACGCCATCAGATTGTAGCCGGAGGCGTTCGTAAATCCTGTCTTGATACCGTCAACACCGGCTACTCTTTTCAATAATTCGTTATGATTCAAATGTTTGCGATTGTTCCAGGTGAAGGACGGCAGAGAGAAATAGCTGTAACGATCACGATGATCCATGTAGATCGCCTCGCCAAGCTTTGACATGTCGCGGGCGGTGGTCAGCTGCTTGCTGTCGGGCAGGCCTGATGAATTTCGGAAGGTTGTGCTCAGCATGCCGAGCTCTTTCGCCTTAGCGTTCATCTGCGTGACAAACTTAGCCTCCGTGCCGCCCAGTTTTTCGGCGATGACGATCGCAACGTCGTTTGCGGACTTGGTGACAAGGGCGCGAATGGCGTCGTCAACCTTGATGGTAGCACCCTCCTTCAGCCCCAGCTTTGATGGTTGAGCGCGCGATGCCGCCCGCGAAACCTTCATCCTGTCGGAGAGATCGAGTTTTCCAGCGTCCAAGGCCTCAAAAACAAGATAAAGCGTCATGACCTTGGTCAGCGATGCCGGATAGCGCGGGGCGTCTCCGTTGCGATCATGAAGGATCTGGCCCGTGTCCATGTTGACCAC
>Ga0169931_10001948_pt1 | contig 33941 bp, 29 predicted proteins | sample Kivu_15m_20L_FD_129675 | JGI IMG/M metagenome (GOLD analysis project Ga0169931, IMG submission 129675) | Freshwater microbial communities from Lake Kivu, Western Province, Rwanda to study Microbial Dark Matter (Phase II) - Kivu_15m_20L... | ecosystem: Environmental > Aquatic > Freshwater > Lake...
CCGAACCATCGATCGCCAACGCCCCCGCAACCTGCAAACGCCGCACCGAACCCGCCGACGACGTCGTACCGAAACGACCACCCGACGACCGCGTATCCATGATCCGCTTCGGCGACGCCAACGGAACGTACATGGAAAGCGCTGATGTGCTGGTGCTCACCACCGCGGCAAGGCGATCCTGCCACGCCAAGACCCACTCGTTACCAACACGGGCGTGCTTCAAGTAGCCGGAATCGTTCTCGAGAATCGGTGCACCACGGGGCAATTCCACCGCCGCTCCGAGGGATCCGGAACGGCCCGACGCCGCCCGGAAACAGTCACACTCATAGTCACTCCACACGAGAAGTCTCTCCCCGGTGTCGTCCGCTAACAGCAGGGCTTCCGGGGCCGGGTCCGAGACGAGCGTCTGCAAAGTGGTGACGCTTCCATCCGTCGCCACGCGACCGGTGCGGACACCGACGGAGGCGACGCCCCACACGATCTCGAGATTGCCCGTCGAGTCGAAGGCGACTTCGGCCGACACCACGTTGTTCGATTCGGTCACGAGTACGGACGGTGCCGTCCACGTCGTTCCGTCCCATCGCACCATCGAGAGCCTCGTGGGGTCGGAATTGTCGACGTACACGACCGCGGCTGTCGAACCCCTCGTGGCAATGTCGACCTTGCTCCCCGGCACCGACAACGCCGATTCGGTGACCGTTCCGTCTCCGGCGACGTGCAAGACCTTGATGCGGCTCGCGGAATCGGCCCACACGACGAACACCGAACCCGAGACTCCGGCCACCACGTGGACGATGGACATCGCGATCGTCGCGGTCACGGTGGTCGCCAATGACCAAGCCGAGCCGGTCCACGTGCGGAACTTCACAAAATCGTCGGTGTCGTCGACGTAGAAGAGCCAAGTGACGCCGGTCGAGTCGGTCACCAAGTTGACTCCCCGCGGACTCGTCACCGGCAGACTTCCGGAGGTCCACGTTGTTCCATCGAGACGGGCCCATCCGATGTTCGCGTCCTCGGACCACGCCACCAGAAACCGATCGGTGCCATCGGAAACCGCGCTGATCGATCCGTCGCCGGGCGTGATCCCTTCGACTGCATTGGCGGCCGCGGTCCAACCCGCGCTGGTCCGACGCATGTAGCTGACGTCGTTTCGGTGGTTACCGCTCACGGGGGTACCCGGTGTGAACATCGCCAGCAAGGCCGTCGAGCCATCCGAAGCCATGCTTCCCGGCGGATTGCCGTAGGCCCCGATGAGGGCACTGCGGACCAACTCGACCGTCGTCCCGTCGGACTGTCGGAAGTACATCGAGTTGTCGTCGCCGTCGTACACGAGAGTCGTCGCGATCACCACCGGAAGTGGCGCTCCGGTCACGACCGAACTACGCCCGGCATTGTTCGAGTACGACATCCCCTGCGAGACGGGGGCCACGGTCTGGGCCGTGAAGTTCGTCGAGCCCGACCTCCGAAGGGCGACGAGGTTGCCGCCATTGGCAGACGTCTGATGCTCGAAAACGACGGCCGCGGCGTTCGTGGTGGCATCGGTGAAACCGACGGACTTCACCGCCTTGCGCCCAGCCGATGAAACGCTCACGGAATCACCGAACGAACTCCACACGTCGACCACATACGTACCCGTCACCGAGTTTCCGGATCCCGAGGTCGTCATCAGGATCCAATCGCCATCGTCATCCACATCGACTAAGCCCTCGACGAAGCTCGTTCCCGCGACCGTGAAAATGTTCGGAGCGCCCAAGACCAAGGGACAACTGGAGATCTCCTTGAGTCGAATTTCCCGGTTCCCCGTGGCAGTTTCAGTGTAGGCGACGGCACCGAAGCAGGAGTTGCCCGGAGCGTCGACCACCTCGAGATCGAGCAACAACATGTTCACCCCGACGCCGTCGCTCAACGAAACGGCAGGGGTGGTGGCCCATTCGCGCGCCGGTGTGCCCAGATTGTCGTGGGTCATGGAATACGTGCGTGGCGATCCCGAGTTCGCCCACACCAGTACCACTTGCCCAGCGGGGGTCACGTCGATCGTCGGAAGAAACGATGAAACACCCGAAGCACGAACGGATTCCTCGGCCCCCCATCCACTGGACGTACTGAAGGGGACCGCTCGTAGCGAACCCGATTCGACGAACACGGCCAATCCGTCACCGGCCGCCGATTCGTCGTACACGAAGTTCGACGAACCCTCGCTCGCTGACACCTGGATCGACGAGAGCACGTCGGTGGCGTGGTCGATCCGGACCCGACGGAACCCGGCGGTCGGGAACTGCGAGTGCCACACGGTCGTCACGTCTCCATCGGGATGGACCACGAGATTGGCGAAACTGATCTCCGACGCCACGGGCCCACCCGAGACGGCCCCATTGTCGACGCGCACCCGATAGTTGCCGATCACCCCGTTCAAGTTGCCGCTGAAGAGCACGTATCCGTCTCCGGCTTCGTTCACGGCGAGATCCACGGAGTTGATGGTGTCGCCATGGAGTAACTCGGTGACGCCCGACTGCAGGGCCGCGGTCGATGCCTGCGCCGTCAGCTGACCTTCGTCCACGGGTATTGCCGACTCCGGGCTCGCCGTCGCCGACACCGAACCCTGCGCCATCACCCCTGAACCGAGCGACAACACCACTCCGAGCACCATCCACTTGCGACCCATCTCGACCTCCCGACGTCGCGAATTCTGGCAGTCCCAGAACGGTGGAATCCACGCCTTCGATGAATCCTGAGCGAAACTTGCGATGAACCGAACGATTCAGGTCCACCTCCACCCACCCAGCTTTCACCACTATCAGCGGTGGCCCGACCACCGTGTGACAGACTGAACCTTCGTGACCGAAGGTTCAGCGTCCCGAGCGGGTTCACCCCCGACACCTCCCCCCGAGCTGGGTCTTTTCGTCACCGACGCGGCAGGTCGACTGGTCTCGGGCGACGAGAACTTCCGTCGCGTGGCCCTGGGTAGAGCCGCTCCCCCGGTGGGTCGCGCCCCGTGGGCCAACGCGCGCCCCGACGACCGCATGGGAGCCGAGCACGTGTGGCGTCAGGCCAACGGAGGGCCCGCCGACATCACCGTTCCCATCGGACATCCCGACGGCAGCGAGCATCGCGTGCGCTTCATCCTCACACCACGCGTGGCCGACGACGGCTCCGTCACGGGATTCACGGGAATCGCCCTGCGCGCCGACGAGACCGTGGCCGCCACCCCGCCGTGGAACGACTCCATCAGCGAGTTGATCGACGGCTCGGACGACGTGGTGGTCGTGTCCGACGACGCGGGGCTCGTGACGTATGCGAACCCCGCCGCGTCGCCCTATCCGCAGTTGCTCACCGTGGTCCGCGACCAGATGCCCCGCGACGTCGCGACCGGCACGAACGTTTCGTGGCGGGGTGAAGTGGGTTTACGCGGACCCGACGACGACATCCACACCTTCGAGGTGCAAGTTCGACGCACCACCAATGGTCTGGCTCTCATCGCGCGCGACATCACGGCGGCGACGAAGCTTCAGGCGGCTCTGGCGCACCAAGCCACTCACGACGGTCTCACGTCGCTTCCCAATCGCACGCTGTTCGTGCGCAAACTCTCCGAGGCCATCGAACGGGCCCGGGCCACGCGCGAGATGGTCGCCGTCTTCTTCCTCGACATCGACAAGCTGAAGGACGTCAACGACTCCGTGGGCCACGAAAACGGCGACATGTTGATCGCCAACATCGGCAAGCGTCTCGTGGGAGCCACGCGTCCGGGCGACATCGTCGGACGCATCGGCGGGGACGAGTTCGTCATCCTGTGCGAGGGTCTCGTCGACGAGGAGGCCGCTCTCGATCTGGCCGAACGCGTGCGACTGGCCATCACCGGCCGCGTCCTGCTGCAGGGCGTCGAGGTCACCACCGGCGCCAGCCTCGGTGTGGCCGTCACGCGCGGAGAGACCGGCGAACCGGTGCTCACCGACGCCGCGATCGCACTCATGCGCAACGCCGACACCGCCATGTACCACGCCAAGTTGCGGGGTCGCTCGCGTTGCGAGTTGTACTCCGACACCATGCGCGAGACGGCCCGCGAACGTTCGACCTTGTCGGCCGCCCTCGAACGAGCCCTCGCCAACGGCGAGTTGAGACTCGTGTATCAACCCGTCTACTCGCCCCACTCCGACCGGGTGGTGGGCGCCGAGGCGTTGTTGCGTTGGCATCACCCCTCGCTCGGAATCCTCACGCCGTCGGTGTTCGTCGACCTCGCCGAGGAGTCCGGGATCATCGCGCCCATCGGAGAGTGGGTCACCCAGCGCGCGTGCGCCGACCTACGAGGGTGGCTCGACGACGGGCGCGTCGATCGCCAGTTCGTGGTGCACGTGAACGTCTCCCCGCGGCAGGTGGCCGATCCCCGATTCGTCGAGCGCACCCTCGCGGCCCTGAAGGAACACGATCTGCAACCGCAACATCTCGCGCTCGAGTTCGACGAACGAATGCTGATGCGCGACCCCACCAACGCCCTGCGCACCTTGCAGTCGTTGCGACGGTTCGGAGTGCGTTTGTCCATCGACGATTTCGGAACCGGGTACTCGTCGTTGTCGCACCTGCGTTCCTGTCCGGCCGACTTCCTCAAGCTCGACGGATCTTTCGTGCGGTCGCTGGGTGACGAGGACCGCGACGATCCCATCGTGCGCAGCATCATCCAACTCGCCCACAGTCTCGAGATGGCGGTCATCGCCGAATGGGTCACCACCGATGCCCAGGTCTCGCGTCTTCGTGCACTCGGGTGCGATCTGCTCCAGGGTTACCGCATCGGACGACCGGTCGGCGCCGTTGACTTCGGCCACACGGGCCCGATGAGCCAATCGTTCGGCGACGGATTACCGTTCCCTTGACCCATGGAATCGTTTCCGCCGCCCGTGCTTCCCGCGTGCTACCGGCACGCCGACGTCGCCACCGGGCGCTCGTGCACCCGTTGCGGTCGGCCCGCCTGCGCCGACTGTCTCTCGCAGGCCACCGTGGGCAGCCACTGCCGCGACTGCGTGAGGGCCTCGCGTCCGGCGGCCACCGTTCGGGCCCGCGACTGGAACGCGCGCCAGTCGAATCTGGTCACCACCACGCTCATCGCCGTCAACGTGGCGGTCTTCATCTGGGTCGCCATCGGCGACACCTCGTCTCTCGGTTTCGGTGAACGACCCGGCGAGCGCGAGATCCAACTGGGTCTGAGCCGTTGGCTGATCTCGGAACCCGACGGCTGGTACCGACTGGTGTCGGCGGGGTTCTTGCACTTCGGGATACTTCATCTCGCGATGAACATGATCCTGCTGTACCAGTTGGGCCAGATGCTCGAGGCTCCCCTCGGTCGGGCCCGTTTCGCGTTGCTGTACTTCGCGTGCCTGCTCGGCGGTTCGCTCGGTGCGCTCGTCATACAAGGAGGGGGCGGCGGCTTGCACGGCGGTGCGTCCGGAGCAGTGTTCGGGTTGATGGGCGCCACGACCGTGGGCATGCAACGTCGCGGCGTGAACGTGTTCCAAACCGGCATCGGCGCCACCCTGGCCATCAACTTGTTGCTCACGTTCACCATTCCCGGCATCTCCATCGGCGGTCACGTGGGTGGTGTGGTCACCGGCGCACTGTTGGGCACGGTGATGCTGGCACCGTCGTGGCGTCCGATGCCCACGTGGGCGTCGTGGGCGGCGCCGATCGCGGCCATGGTGATCGCGTTCCTGGGCAGTGTGTCGGTGGCCGGCTGACGCCCGACCCGCCGATCAACGACGTCCGCAGATCAACGACGACGCTCTTTGCGCACCTTCACCGGAATGGGCTTGGGCTTGGCCGCTTCACCGATGACGCGCACACCGATCGCACCGATGCCCGCGGCAGTGCCCGCCACGATGAGGTTCACGATCCAAGACGACATGGGCATCAACCTACATCGTCCGCTCGAGGTGATGTCGGCACGGGACGAAACAGTGTGCTCAATGAGCGCAACCGCAACCCGAGCCGCATCCACCAGCGCGGGGCGCGGCCGGCGCCGGAGCGGCGTTGCCACCGGAGGCGCCCACCGAGGCGAACACCGACAACAGCCGCACCGCACCCTCGTGCCCCTCGGGGCACGTGGCCGGATCGGACGCCTCGGACATGGGGCGGCGCACCTCGAAGGTGCTCTCGCAGGTGCGGCAACGGAACTCGTACAACGGCATGGGAGAAGTGTAGGCACCTGGTTGACTTCTGTCATGGCCCCGAACGACACGACTCTCGTCGCTTCCTCGCAGTCGTCCACCGACACCGAACTGGACCGCGTGCCCCAGACCGGCGAACCGGTGTGTGCCCACATCGTCAAGACCGAGCCCGGCGAGAGCGCCGCCGCCAAGGTCACCGAAGCGCGGGTCTTCGGTACGCCTCTCGAGGCCCTCTGCGGCCACGTGTGGGTGCCCTCCCGCGATCCCAAGCAATTGCCGTTGTGCGAGGACTGCAAGTCCATCTACGAGATGTACCGCATGATGAACGACGGGCTGAACGACAAGCCCGATGCCTGAGCCGCGCATTCGCCCGGCGGCCCGCGCTCTGGTGGTCACCCCCGACCATCATGTGTTGCTCGTGAGGTTCGAGTTTCCCGCCGGCACGCGTTGGGCACTTCCCGGTGGCGGACTGGACCACGGCGAGGACCACCGCACCGCCCTCGCGCGCGAGTTGCGCGAGGAGGTCGGACTCGTCGATGTCGAGATCGGTCCGCACGTCTGGACCCGCGAGCATCGCATCGCCTTCATCGACGGACTGTGGGACGGCCAACGCGAGCACATCCACTTGGTCGAGGTGTCCGAACGGTTCGAACCCCGACCCTCTCTGTCGTGGGAGCAACTCGCGGCGGAGTATCTCTGCGAGATCCGTTGGTGGCACCGCGACGAGATCAGCGCCGGATTCGACGCGTCCGACACCTCCTTCGCACCCACCGCGTTGGCGATCCATCTGGCCGAACTTCTCGATCGGGGAATTCCTTCAGAGCCCGTCGACGTCGGGGTCTAGAGTCGAACCCGTGCCCGACATCGGTTCCATCGTCACCTTCGGCGTGGCGTCCATCGCCCTCCTGCTCATCCCCGGGCCGGCGGTCATCTACATCTTGAACCGCAGCGTCAGCGACGGGCGCGAGGTCGGTTTGGCCGCGGTCGCCGGGCTGGAACTGGGCAATCTCGTGCACGTCGTCGCGGCCAGCGCCGGACTTTCCGCGGTATTGGCCACCTCGGCCACCGCCTTCAACACCGTGAAATGGCTCGGCGCGGGTTATCTCGTGTTCGTGGGCCTGCGGACCCTTCTCGTGCGTCCCTCGGCCGTGTCGGGTGACTCCACCTCGGTGTCGCTCAAGCGTTCGTTCACTCAGGGCGTGGTGGTGAACACGCTCAACCCGAAGGTGGCCTTGTTCTTCCTGTCGTATCTCCCCCAGTTCATCGACGCCGACAAGGGAGCCGCGTGGTCGCAGGCAATGGTCCTGGGCACCGTGTTCGTGCTCATCGGCTGTTGCACCGACGGCATGTACGCCCTCACCGCCAGCGCCCTGCGCAACAAGCTGCTTACCGGTCGCACCCTGCCCATCGTCCAGCGCTACGTGGCCGGAACCGTGTTCGTCGCCCTCGGCGTGATGGCCGCCACCACGTCACCGGCGTCGAGCAAGTGACGGCCGTGGAAACCGTCGCCGCCCCCCGGGCCGAACTCGGTCGATTGGCCGTTCCCGGACTCATCTGGGGCACGTCGTTCTATTTCATCGCCGAAGGCCTGAAGGCCTTCCCCGCCGCGGTGATCACCCCGATGCGTCTCGGTTTCGGCTTCGCCACCTTGGCGTTGGTGCCCGCGGCCCGCGTACGACTGCCCCGTGAGGCGTGGCCCCGACTGGTGTCGTTGGCCGTCATCTGGATGGCGGTGCCGTTGACGATGTTCCCCTTCGCCGAGGAGCGCGTGGCCTCCAGCGTGGCCGGCATGTTGAACGGCGCCATTCCATTGTTCGTGGCCTCGGTGGCCACCTTCGTCTACAAGCGCCGACCGTCACGGGCCCAGTTGTACGGACTCGGCGTCGGTTTCGTGGGCGTGGTGGCCATCGCACTGCCCTCGCTCGGGGAAGGACACTCCAGTGCGGTGGGCATCGGACTGATCTTCGTCGCCTTGGCGTGCTACGGATTCGCCCTCGACCTGGCCGCGCCGCTTCAACAGCGCTACGGGTCGTTGCCGGTTCTGTGGAACGCGCAACTGGTGGCGTTGTTGTTGGTCATCCCCTTCGCCGTCCCCGCCGTCGACGACGTCGATTTCGCGTGGAAACCCTTCCTCATGATCGGTGCGCTCGGCGTGTTCGGCACCGCTCTCGCCTACGTGATCATGGCCGCCAACGCCGGTCGCTTCGGCAGCACCCGCGCCTCGGTGACCACCTACCTCATCCCGGTGGTGTCGTTGATCCTCGGCGCGGTGATCCTCGACGAGTCGGTCGCGGTGTTGTCGGTCGTCGGTTGCGCCATCACCTTGTGGGGTGCGTGGCTCGCCGGCCGTCGACGCTGACCACCCTGTCGTCGTCCCGTCAGCGGAAGTTGCGGCTGGAGGTGCGAGCCGCCACGTCGAGTGGGGCCATGTGCTCGGCCACGATGTTCACCACGCCCTCGACGCGTTCCAACCGGCCCCGCACCAACAAGGCCGCCGCACCGCGCGCCACCGGACGGAAACGCTTCCAACACCCCACCGACACCACGATGTTGATGAGGCCGGTCTCGTCCTCCAGGTTCATGAACGTGGTTCCCTGCGCGGTGGCCGGGCGCTGACGATGGGTGACCACTCCGGCCACCCACACCTTGGTGGCCTCGACCGTGGCCAGTCGCTCGGCCGTGACCACGCCCATCTCGTCCAGACGCTCGCGCAGGAAACGTGTGGGGTGTCCGGTGGGGGCCACGCCCGTGGCCCACAGATCGGCCACCGCCACCTCGATGGGTTCCATGCCGGGCAGGGTGGGTGCGGTGGTGGCCGCGGCCAACCCGGGCAGTCGATCCACCCGTGACTGCGCCGCCGCCCCCGCGGCCCACAGCGCCTCGCGCCGTTCCATGGCGAAGCACTCCGAGAACACCCCGCCGGTGGCCATGGCCTCCAATTGGGCGACGGTGATCTCGGGAACGCGTCGCACCAGATCCTCGATGTCGCGGTAGTCGCCGTGTTCCACTCGTTCGCGCTCGATGTGTTCGGCCAACTCGGAACCGACCCCGCGCACCGACCCGATACCCAACCGCACGGCGAAGCCGCCGTGACTGTCGGGACACACCTCCAAGGTGGCGCCGGCCGCCGACGCGCACAGGTCCGGGGTGCGCACCAGCACACCGTGACGACGCGCGTCCTGCGCCAGTGAGTGCGGACTCCAGAACCCCATCGGTTGGGCGTTCAACAAACCGGCGTAGAACGCCGCCGGTTGGTGCAACTTCAACCACGACGACGCGTACACCAGATACGCGAAGGAGACCGAGTGACTCTCGGGAAAGCCGTAGTTGGCGAAGGCCGCCATCTTGTCGAAGATCATGTCGGCGATGTCGCCGGTGATTCCCCGCTCGGCCATGCCCTCGTACAAACGCGCGCGCAACCGTTCCATGCGCTTGCGACTGCGCTTGGAACCCATGGCCTGACGCAACTGGTCCGCCTCCGATGGAGAGAAGCCGGCCACGTCGATGGCCATCTGCATCAACTGCTCCTGGAACAACGGGATACCCAGGGTCTTGCCGAGACTGTTCTCCAACAACGGATGCAGGTACGTGATGGGCTCTTGTCCGTTGCGACGTCGGATGTACGGGTGCACCGAGCCACCCTGAATGGGTCCGGGACGGATGAGCGCCACCTCCACCACCAGGTCGTAGAAGCGACGGGGCTTCAGTCGCGGCAACGTGGCCATCTGGGCGCGCGACTCGATCTGGAACACGCCCACCGTGTCGGCGCGACACAACATGGCGTACACGTCGTCGTCCTGGGGCAGGGTGGCCAGATCGATGTCGACCCCCGTGTGTTCACGCACCAGTTCGACGGCCCCGTGCAACGCCGACAACATGCCCAGACCCAACAGATCGAACTTCACCAGCCCGGCCGCTGCGCAGTCGTCCTTGTCCCACTGCAGCACGCTGCGATCGCGCATGCGGCCCCACTCCACCGGGCACACTTCGATCACCGGTCGATCGCAGATGACCATGCCGCCGGAGTGGATGCCCAGGTGTCGCGGGGCGTCCTCGATCTCCATGGCCATTTCCAGAACCAGCGGAGGAATGTCGTGTTCGGGGCGTCCGTCGGGTCCGGCTTGGGGGGCCATGGCGTCGATGCGACCCCACATGTCCATCTGCTTGGCCCAGGCGTCCTGCTGACCGGGTGCGTAGCCGAGGGCCCGCGCCATGTCGCGCACCGCCGATCGCGCGCGATAGGTGATGACGTTGGCCACCTGCGCCGTGTGATGGCGCCCGTACCGGCCGAACACGTACTGGATCACCTCCTCGCGACGACCACTCTCGATGTCGATGTCGATGTCGGGCGGTCCGTCGCGTTCGGGCGACAGGAAACGCTCGAACAACAGGCCGAGCGACACCGCGTCGGCCTTGGTGATGCCGAGCGAGTAGCACACGGCACTGTTGGCCGCGCTTCCGCGACCCTGGCAGTAGATGTCGGCGCGCTCGCAGAACTGCACGATGTCCCACACCACGAGGAAGTAGCCGGCGAAACCCAGCGTCTCGATCACCCGCAACTCGTGGTCGATGGTGCGCCACGCGCGGGCCCGCAGGCTGAGGTCCTCGCCGTCGCGCGGTCGTTCGCCGTAACGACGCGTGGCCCCTTCCTCGGTGAGCCGTCGCAGGAACTGCATCTCGCTCAACCCGTCGGGGCAGGGGTACGGCGGGAGGTTGGGGGCCACCAACGACAGGTCGAAGGCCGCCTGCGCTCCCACCTCGGCGGCCACCTCGACGACCCCCGGGTATCGGGAGAACCGACGCGACTGCTCGACACCACTGCGCACGTGAGCCGAGGCCGACGCCGGCAACCACGGATCCATGTCGTTCAAACTGCAACGCTTGTTCACCGCCGACATGGCGGTGGCCAGACGTCGTCGGGCCGGTGTCGCGTAGTGCACGTTGTTGGTGGCCACGCATCGCACGTCGACGCGGGCCGCCAGTTCGGCCAGGGCGTCGTTGCGGGCACTGTCGAGCGGTTCACCGTGATCCCACAACTCGACGAGCACGCGATCGCGACCAAACGCATCGGTCAGCCGTTGCAGTTCGCGCAGGGCCGCCTGCGGACCGTGCTCGATCAGTGCGCGGGGCACGATGCCGCGATGATCGCCGGTGAGCACCCACCACGAATCACGGGCGTTGTCGCCGAGCAACGGCAACGTGCATCGCGGTTCGCCCTTACTGCCCGACAGTTGGGCCAGGCTGAGTGCGCGCGAGAGGTTCGCGTACCCCGATGGCCCGTCGGCCAGCACGACCAGCTGACCGGAACCGCGGTGATCGTGCACCGTGACATCGCTGCCGAAGATGGTGGGCAGGCCCACCGCGCGTGCGGCCTCGGCGAAACGCACCACGCCGTACAGGCCGTTGTGGTCGGTGATGGCCAAGGCCGACAACTGCAGGCGTTGGGCCTCCTCCACCAGTTCCTCGGGATGCGACGCTCCGGCGAGAAACGAGAAGTTCGAGTGACAGTGCAGTTCGGCGTAGGGCACCACCGGACGCGACGTGTCGATCGTGGCGACGGGCTCGTAGGGCTGACGGCGACGCCCGAACGCCGGACCGTCGCCACCGGCGTTGGCGGTGGTGGCCCCGGGGGCCCGTCCGTCGCGACCCCGTTCATCGGAGCAGGTGTCGGGGGGTGTGTCGAGGGCACGGTCGGACAGCCGGGCCTCCAGTTCGGCCCAGGTCTTGGGCCCTTGCATCCCCCACGAATACGCCACCGGCCCACTTTACCGAACATATGTTCGCCTCACCCCCACCGATCTGGGTACCAGAAACGTCGGTTTCCGGTCACTTTTGCTACCCAGATCAGGGGGTCAGAGGGCGCGCAGGAGGTCGGCGACCACGTCGTCGACGTGTTCCAATCCGCAACTCATGCGCACCGTGCCCGGCGTGATGCCGCTCTCGGCCAACTCCTCGGCCGTCATGCCCGCGTGCGTGGTGGACGCCGGATGCGTCACCAACGTCTCGGGTCCACCCATCGACGTGGCGGCACGACACAACCGCACCGACTTCACGAAGTTGGCGCCGGCTTCCAATCCGCCGACCAAGTCGAAGGACAACACTCCGCCGTGCATGCGGTACTGACGACGACCCAACTCGTGTTGCGGATGGGACTCGAGTCCGGGATGACGCACCCAGTTCACCGCCGAGTTCGCTTCCAGCGCACGACCCACCGCCACGGCCGTCGCACCTTGCTGGCGCAAGCGCGGACCCAACGTGCGCAAACCACGGATGGCGTTCAACGAATCGAACGGCGAGGCGCACGCGCCCTGCAACACGGCGAATCCCCACAACGCGTCGATGAGATCGCGCTCACCGGACACCACGCCCAACGTGGCGTCGTTGTGACCCGCCATTGCCTTGGTCGCCGAATGCACCACCAGGTTCACGCCGTGTTCCAACGGGCGCACACCGAGCGGCGTCGCCAACGTGGCGTCCACCACCGTGATCGGCCCCTTGATCGCGCCGAGCTCGTCCAGATCGACCAGATCCAACAGCGGATTCGCCGGCGTTTCGGCGAACACCAACATCGTGCGACCGGGAATCACCGCCGCCGCGAACGCACCGGGCTGGGTGCCGTCGACGAACGTGACATCGATACCGAATCGCGGACACACCCCGGCGAGCAACTGCATGGTGCCGCCGTACAACTGCTTCTGCGCGACGATGTGATCACCACGTGAACACAGACCCAGGATGACGCCGGCGATGGCACCCATGCCCGACGCGTACGCGCGCGCCGCCTCGGCGCCTTCCAGTTCGGCGACCGCGCTCTCGAACGCGTTCACCGTGGGGTTCCCGTGACGGCTGTAGAACTTCTTGGCGAGCGTGGAATGCGCCATTTGGCGACCCTCTTCCAGCGACCCTATGTCGTAGGTGGTCGACGCCCACAGGACCGGGGCCATCGACGTCTGACCCTCGGGACGACCGGCGCGAATGCTGAGGGTCTCGGGCTGCACCGGTTCGGGGGTGGATGACTCTGCCACGCCCACAGTCAACCACTGACACCGCCTCGACCGGACCCCGATTTGCCCCTCGACCCGTACGACGTCCGAAGAAACACCACCTCAGCGCGGTATTTCCCACGTCGGGAACAAACCCGGCAGAAAAGTGCAACTTGTCGTCTTTCGAGAACTCAGGACAGATGACAACAAGGTGCTCAAGCCGTGAGCACCTCTTACCGATAAGGCGGCAACTGTCATGACACTCATCGAGACGAACTTCGCGGCGAGAGCCGATCAGTCACGTCGGGAAACCGACGACCGATCCGCTCATCCCGACAACGACACCATGCCACGCGCACTGGTGACGCTCGTCCACAACTCCGATCGGCGGTCGGTCGAAGCGGCCCTCCAGATGCAGGGATACGAGGTGCGCAGCACCTCCGATGCCACCGCGGCCGAAGTGATGCTGCGTTCCTTCCAGCCCGACATCGTCATCGTCGACGCGAGAGACGCCTACCCGACCTTCAATCGACTTCTCGGCCAGATTCGTCGTTGCCCCGAGATCTACGTGGTCATCGTCGGCGCGAACTCTGACGAACAGCGCGTCACCGTGTTGCGCAACGGCGCCGATGATGCCGTGCCCACCGAGGCCAGCACCGACGAGTTGGTGCAGCGGTGCCAGGCCATGTTGCGGCGTCCGCGCCCCAAGAACGCCACCGGCCCGGACCTCAATCCCAAGGTTCTCTACTTCGGACCGCTCGTGGTCGATCGGGCCCGACGCGAGATCAAGGTGAACCGTCACGCCATCGCCGCCACCCGACTGGAGTTCGATCTGTTCTCCCAGTTGTGCTTGCGGCCGTTGGAAGTGTGCAGTCGCGCCCAGTTGTTGGAGAACGTGTGGGGGCCGCATTGGGTGGGTGACACCCACGTCGTGGACGTGCACTTGTCGAACCTGCGTCGCAAGCTGACCGAGCGCGCCCCCGACGTGCGGTTCATGCACACGGTGCGTGGCATCGGGTTCCGCTTGGCCGACGATCTGTTGCGTCTGGCGGCCCAAGACCTGGCGTCCAGTCGACTGTTGGACGCGCACGCGATCGAGTCCCGCATCGCCTGAGTCGTTCGCCGGCCACAGCGTGCCTCAGGCGTACTCGGCCACCAACCACCACTGACCCGACGACACCTCGGCCAGATACGCACGCGGCCCGTCGGACGCCTGCACCACCAACTGGAAGCGGGCCGCCCGACGGGCACGTTCGTCCCACCACCGCTCCTCCACCGGCCACGGACCGGCCCACGCGGTGACCGCGACACGACCGTGCTCGCGACACAACACCGACGGGGCCGCGCTGACGACACCGCGACCGCTCACCGACACCGCACGATCATCGGCGTCGAGCACCTGCACGCCGACCGGCTGATGGTGCACGAGCGCCGGCGACGGAGTCGGGATCGCGCCGGACCACGCCGGTGCGGTCGGACCCGTCGGACGTTCGCACACGGTGGTGCCATCGGCGCCGACGTCGGCCAACGGCACCATGCGGTATTGCTCGCGCGGATCACGACCGCCGCGCCACGACGCCACGGTGACCCCGGCCGGCCCCACCAACCCCATCACCCGCGTGATGGCGCGAGCGGCGGCGTCATCGGCGGCGGTCCGACCGCCCCAGAAACCCTCCTGGGTTCCGGCGTCACCACGGATCTCGAGCGGGATGAGCGCGAGTTTGGTGACCCCGGCCGACGGCCGATCGTCGCCGTTGATCCAACCGTCCAGTTGCCAGCGCACCCGGTCGACCATCGCCGACTCGTTCATGCCCTCGGCGCGATGCCAGACGCGCACGGACGTTTCGCCGTGCTCGGTCTCGGCTTCCACGCGCACGCGCGTGCACACCTGTCCGCGATCGGTGAAGTACCGGCCGAGTTCGTCGACCAACGACTTGGTGGCGAAGACCAACATGTCGAACTGAACCACGGGGTCGTCGAACAAGCGACTGATGGTCAGATCGGGCGGTGGAGGTAACGCCGATGGCGCGGTGTCGTCGGTGCCACTGACCAAACGATGCAAGGTGTGTCCCAACGAGCCGAATCGATCGACCAAATGATGCGGCGACAACGCGGCCACGTCGCCGAAGCGCCGCAACCCCAACCGCTGCAACAGATCCACCAAGCCGACGTCGCAACCGGCCACCGCACTCAGGGCCGCCACCGGATACGGCGCGAGGAACGCCGCGGTGGCCGCGGATCCGGGTTCGACCACCACGGGTTCGCCGCGACGGATGGCGTGACGAGCCGCCAACGTGGCCGCGAGACGGCCATCGGCGACGCCCACGCCCAGCCCCCCGCCGGTGGACAACAGCACCACGGGATCGATGGGTGCTGCCACCGCGGTCGACAGGCCCGCCATGGCCAGATCGCCCAGGCGCACCGTGAGCGCGACGTCACCACCGACGTAACGCGACGGACCACGGGTGGCCATCAACAGTGACCCGGGCGACTCGATGTCGAGCAACGGCACCAACGTGCCCACCGAACGCACCACCGGCTCGAAGCACCGGGCATCGCGGTCGGGTTCGTCGGCCACCAACACCACGTGCGGACACGCCCCCTGCGCCTGTCGACGGCGCATGCCCGGTCGCACGCCATCGCGCCACGCCGCCGGCGAGCAGCAATGCACCCGCTGGGAACGCATGATGGCCAACGGTTGATCGGGCGTGTACTCGGGCCCGCGACCGGCCAAGCCGTTCATGACGGCGGCCACCAGAGGCCACGCCGGCGTGTGCACCACCGCGCATCGCGGTGGTCGTGTCGACATCGCCGTCATCCCGTGCGACGCAACGACACGACGTTGCCAGTCGAAATAGTTCCCGTCGATGCGTCGTCGCACACGCTGAGACCGCCGTGTTGATCGGGCAACCACACGTCGGCGCGCGTGGGCCGACCGCGCCGACGGGCCGCAAGTTCGATGCTCACGCGCCGTCGCTGAAGGTGGCCGTTTCCGGCACCCACTCCGTCCCACATCGTGGTCGTGGCCACCAGACGCACATCGGCCGAGACCGAGCCGGGATCTCCGACCAACACCAACACCGAACCCCGCGACTGCATGCGGGTGTGCAACGTGCGCATCACGCCATCGGACACCGCGGCCACCACGCGGCGCGACAACACCAACACCTCCACTCCATCGATCAACGCCGAGAGGACGGCCGCCATGTCGGATGACGTTGACGATGACGGCGACGCACCGGCCACGAAGACCGTGCGCGACAACACCACCCCCAATTCGGCGGCCGCACTCACCCCCACCGACGGCAACCCCACCACGCCCGCCCACGAACCAACCTGTGTGGGAGCCGCCATCACGGCGAGTGCGCACGACATGGCCGCCGAACCCGAACACACCACGGTGTGCCCCCGCACCAACCCCGGATCACCCGGAGCAACCCCGAACAAGGGTGCCAACACCGGATGCACCGGCAAAAGACGCTCGTGAGCCATGACGGCGGGAATACCGGCCCGTAAGGCGGACAGGTCGACGCTACGACGGGCCACGGAAACACTCATGGCGGCGACTATAGCGAACAGGTGTTCGTATGTTTCCGGTCGCCCGACGCGGCCGGCCGAGCCTCAGTCCGCGTCGCCGTCCTTGGGCTTTTTCTTCGGTGCCTTCTTCGGGTCACCCTTGGGCTTGCCCGAGGAATCCTTCGTCGAGGTCGGCGGCGTGGTCTTCAAGGCGTCGAGGAACTCGATGAAACCGCGAGCCCCTTGGGCGAAGTGATCGGCACCCAACGAGCGCGCGTGAGCGACGTCACGGATCGCCGAACCTCCCAACAGAACCGGCAGTTCGTCACCGATCGCTCGACGAAGCGTCAACAACAACTCCGCCGCGCTCCCCAGCGACTCGTCGGACGTGACGCTGACACCCACCGCCACCAGATTGTTGATGCTGGACGCCGCGTGAACGAACGAGTTTGCCGGAGTGTCGGCGCCGAGGTCGGAGACGTCCCAACCATGCAGACGCAACAAGTCGCCCAACATCGCCAATGCCAACGAATGTCGTTCGCCCGCGGGACCACCGATCAGCACGTTGCCCCGATGACGCCCACGACGCACACAGCGCTGGCTCAATTGGCCCACCAAACGCGTGGCAACGGCGGTGGCACGGTGCTCGACGGAAATGTCGATCTCGCCGCGAGCCCAACTGGCGCCGATCTGGGCCAGCACCGGGCTGAGGATGTCGAGGTACACCTCTTCCATACCGGCTCCCGAATCGATGGCCGACCGCAACACTTCGAAGGCCGCATTGGCGTCGGACTCGACGAGGCACCGATGAAGTTCGCTGTGATAATCCGCCGTCCGACGAGAGTCCGGCAAGCCCTGCGCTTTGGCGCGACGCTCGGAACGACTGGACACGAACGCTTCGAGGTCGGAGCGCCGAATCTGCCACTGACCCTCGACCTGGATGGCTTCCAAGGCCCGGCGCTTCACGTAACGGTATGCCGTCATGTAGTGGACGCCGAGCGCCACGGCGACTTCCTCGACCGACAAGACATCGTCGTCGATGAACATCGTTTCGTCGGACACGCGGGCAGGCTAAGACGGATCTCCCGACCGTGCGTGACTGGACACCGAGAAAATCAGGTTTTCTGTGACTTTTCACCAGCCCGACAACGGGCCTCCGACTCAGCCGCGGTTGGCTTCCCATTTCGCTCGAGCCGCCCGACTGCGCTCGATCAGGTGCGCCGGGACACGACTGTCGATGGCCGGACCGCCCGCCGCCGGGGCATCCCCGGACGCCGCCGGGGCGTCATCGGCCACCAGGTCCTCGAAAGCCGGCGGGGTCATACCCGGCTTCCAGTACTGGTACAGGTCACGGACGATCTCCTCGAGCCCGTGGGAATCGAAGCCCTTGTTCAGGTCGACGGTGACCATGTTCTGGTACACGTGCACTCCGGCCACGCGACCGGTCGCGAACAACCGCCGTGCCAATTCAGCCGCGGGGGTGTTGGCCCGGGCGAACTGACCCGATACGTCGTCGGCGGAGAAGCTGTCGTGTCCCATCCCCGACAGGCTGCGATTGGCCTCGAACCGGACGATTCCCGGGCGGCGGCTCGGCTTTTCCACGACGACGACTGGCTGACCCATGGTTCAACCCTAGTTGCCCCGAACCCGACGGGCGATGTCCGTCAGGGAGCGTCGGGGCGGCTCGTGGACGATGCCACACGCTCTCGCCTGTCGTCACACCGACGAGGTCGGGTACGGTTCGCCTGTCTCGCTCATCGGAGGTCCTCCATGTCTCAGCCCACTCTCGAACAGTTCCAATCCGAGGCCCTGGCCTTCCTCGAAGCCAACGCCCCCCGCAAGGAGGCCGAGAAGAAGTTCGTGTGGGGCGAAGGTTCCGACAAGGTCGCCATGTTCGAGGAAAAGGAACGCGACAAGGAACAGATCGACGTGAATCTGGCGTGCGCGTGGCGGGGCAAGAAGTTCGACGCCGGCTTCGGATACATCACCGGACCCGAGTCCTACGGCGGTCGTGCGTTGCCGGCCGCGTATCAGCGGGCGTACGACTCGCTCGAGTCCAAGTTCGACATCCCGAACCAGAGTTGCTTCACCATCGGTCTCGGAATGGTGGCTCCCACCATTCTCGCGCACGGTTCGGACACCGCTCGCGATCTGTACATGCGCAAGATGTACCGCGGCGACATCGTCGGTTGTCAGTTGTTCAGCGAGCCCGGTGCCGGCAGCGACTTGGCCGGTTTGTCCACCAAGGCCGAGCGCGACGGCGACGAATGGGTGATCACCGGCCAGAAGGTCTGGACCAGCGGCGCGCACTACAGCCAGATCGGCGAGATCATCGCCCGCACCGATCCCAGCCTGCCCAAGCACAAGGGTCTCACCGGGTTCATCGTCGACATGAACGCGCCCGGTGTCGAGATTCGCCCGTTGCGCCAGATGACCGGAGGGGCCAGCTTCAACGAGGTGTTCTTCACCGAGGTGCGTGTGCGCGACGATCATCGTCTCGGCGACGTCAACAACGGTTGGAACGTCGCGCTCACCACGCTCATGAACGAGCGCGCGGCCATCGGCGGTGGCGGCGGCGGTGGCGGATTCTTCACCCGCGTCATCGAGATGGTGAAGCACTTCGGCCTCGACTCGGACCCGGTGGTGCGCGACGAGTTGGCCAAGATCATCATTCACAACAAGGTGGCCGGATACAACAACCAGCGCGCGCTCGACAAGATCAAGTCCGGTCAGATGCCCGGACCCGAGATGAGCATGGCCAAATTGGCCGGCACCAACAACATGATCCGCCTCGGCAACTTCGTGTCGATGGTTCTCGGACCCAAGCTGGTGGCCGACAGCGGCGAATGGGGCACCTACGCCTGGAACCAACTCATCCTGGGCACGCCCGGTGGTCGTATCGCCGGTGGCTCGGACGAAGTGATGCGCAACATCGTGGGCGAGCGCGTGCTGGGTCTTCCCAAGGACGCGGGCATCGACAGCAAGAGCCCGTTCAACGAACTGAAGAAGTGATCAGAACAACGTGGGCGGCGCCGCGCGATCGACGCGCGGAGTGCCGGTCCACGGAACGAAATTGTCCATGAACGCCCACGAGCGTCGGTGGATGGACGACGGCCCGTAACCCTGCAGCGCCGTGCGGTGCCAATGACACGGGTAACCCTTGTTCGTGTCCAAGCTGTACTGCGGATGATGCTCGGAGAGTTCGCGCATCAAGCGATCACGGGTGACCTTGGCCAGGATCGAGGCGGCGGCGATCGACAACACGGACGTGTCCCCCCTCACGCGCATCTCGACCCGGGGCACCAGGGGCGTCACGAAATCCCAACTTCCGTCGACCACGGCCGCGTCGGGTCGTACGGCGAGCGAACACAATGCCCGATCGGTGGCTAACCGTTGCGCCGCGGCCATGCCGAGTTCGTCGCATTCCAACGCCGACGCGAAACCCACCGACCACGCGGTGCACCACGATGCCACGGTGTCGAACATCTTCTCGCGGGTCTTCTCACTGATCGACTTGGAGTCGCGCACACCGGTCAGGTCGCCGTCGACGGGCAACACCGCCATCCCCACCGCCAACGGTCCGGCCCATGCTCCCTTGCCCACCTCGTCCACGCCGACCACGCACGAGAACCCCTCGTCGCGCAGCGACCGTTCCAGATCACGGGTCGGTGCGGCCGTGACCATCAGACGATGAGCAGCTCGGGTTCGCCATCGACGACCTCGCCGATCACGGTGAAGGTGCCCCGCAGTTCGTCGACCGCCTTCGGGTCCACCGCGGCCAACAGGCCGCCCGACGTTTGCGGATCAAACGCGAGAATGTCGAACGCCGGATCGACGCCCTCGGCCAATCGCACGTGCGCGCCGACCGCGGTTCTGTTTCGCGCGTCGCCACCGGTGCGCACCCCGCGCGCGGCGATCTCGCGGGCCCCCGGGTACAACGGCAGCGACGACGACACGATGCGGAACGCACCATGTGAGCGCTCGGCCATCTCCCAACCGTGTCCGGCCAAGGCGTAACCGGTCACGTCGGTCACCGCGTGCACACCACCTGTCGCAATCAACGTCTCGCTGGCCGCACGGTTCAGCCGACGCATGCCGGCGATGGTGGCGGCCTTGTGCGTTTCGTCGCCCCCGGCCAACACGATGCCGGTGCCCAACGGCTTGGAGAGCATCAACACGTCGCCCACGCGGGCGCCACCCTTGGTGAACACACGATCCGGATGCACCACGCCTTGCACAGCCAAGCCGAAGATGGGCTCGGGATTGCGAATGGTGTGTCCGCCGGCGATGGTGCCTCCGGCTTCGGCGACGACCGCGGCGGCGGCGGCGAAGATGGCCACGATGGCCTCGCGCGGGAAGTGTTCGGGGAACGCCGCCACGTTGATGGCCATCACCACTCGCCCGCCCATAGCGAACACGTCGCTGCAGGCGTTGGCGGCGGCGATGGCCCCGAAGTCGGCGGCATCGTCCACCAGCGGCGGGAAGAAGTCGGTGGTGCTCACCAACGCCACGTCGTCGCTGACGCGATACACCGCGGCGTCGTCGAAGGGAGCCAAGCCGATGATGAGAGCCGGATCCACGGAACGCGGCAACTCGTCGACGAGTCCGGCCAGAAGATCCTTACCCCACTTGGCGGCACAACCTCCGCAACTGGTCCATTCGGTCAGACGCAACGGAGCGCCCTCGTGCATGATTCGCGCCGGGCTGTTCATGCACGAAGCCTAGGGTCCCACCACGTTGTCTATGGTGGGATCGTGTTGGTCGGCCCGTATCGCTTCACCCTCGAGGACGCCCGCAACACCATTTCCTCCGCGCGCACCATCCTGGAGCAGATGTCGGAAGGTCGCGAGCAATTGCTGGCGGACGCGAGACGAGATCTCGACCCGTTGCTGAACGCTGTCGACGTCGCTCGCCTCGACGCCGGACGGGCCGGTGAGCTGTTGGAGTCCGTGTGGAACATCATCCAGTCGGCCACGCCGACGTTGCGCGACGCCGGCGCCATCCCTCACGCGAGCCCCGGGATCGTCGCCAGCCTGAATGCCGGATCGGGTGGAGTACCCAAGCACCCGGTGGACCGCGTGGAGGTGGACTTCTCGGGCCTCATCGGCGATGTGCAGGCCAGCCGCAAACATCATGGCCGGCCGTTCCAAGCACTCAGCCTGTGGTCCGCCGAGGTGATCGACGCGCTGAACGCCGAGGGGCACTCGTTGCATCCGGGAGCCGCCGGAGAGAACATCACGGTCTCCGGAATCGACTGGTCGTTGGTGCGACCCGGAACCCGTCTGCGCATCGGAGACGTCGTGTGCGACCTCTCGTCGTACGCGGTGCCGTGCAAGCAGTTGGCGCACCTGTTCGTCGATCGGGACTTCGGCCGCATTCATTACGATCGTGACCGCGAGAACGGCGGGGCGACGTGTCGGGTCTACGCCACGGTGATCGAACCGGGAGTGATCCGCACCGGCGACCTCGTCGCACTCGAACCCCTCTAACCACTCCTGTTGGGATCGAAAACCCGTCAATTTCGGGGGTGAATCCTCCCAAGCGAGTCCTGTCCGTTTCCTTGGGCAGCCCAGCCCCCGAAATTGACGGGTTTTCGATCCCAATCGTGGTGGTGGTTGGGGGTGGGGCTCAGCCAAGACGGGCCAGAAGTTCCGCCAACGGTTCCCTGAAATCGCGCGTCGGCGCGTAACCCAGATCGCGCAACGCCTTGTTGTCGAGAACACTGTTGGCCGGGCGCTTGGCCGGGCGAGGTGGTTGAAGTTCGGCCGTGGTGATGGGATGCACCATGGACGGATCGCGACCCATCAGTCGCACGATCTCGCGCACGAACTCGAACCAACTCACCGCACCCTGATTGGTGCCGTGGAAGATGCCGGCCAGACGATTGGTCGCGGCCGTGTGCAACAGGGGTGCCAGGTCCGACGTGAAGGTGGGGTGACCGATCTGATCGCTCACGAACGACAGTGAGTCCCGTTCCTGGGCCAACTTGTGCACCGTCTTCACCATGTTGTTGCCGTGGAACCCGCACACCCACGACGTGCGCACCACCGCGACGCGCGTGCCGATGGCCAACGCCTCGGCCTCACCGGCCAACTTGGTCGTGCCGTACACGCTCTGCGGGTTCGGGACGTCGGTCTCCACGTAGGGCGTCGGCTTCGTGCCGTCGAACACGTAGTCCGTGCTCACGTGAACCAGGTGGGCGTCGATCGCATCGCAGGCCTCGGCCACCCAACGCACCGCCACACCATTGGCGGTCAGGGCCTTGTCGGGGTCGTCCTCGCACGCGTCCACCGCGGTCCAGGCCGCGCAATTGATCACGGCGTCGGGGCGAATCTCGGCGAACACCTCGTGCACGATCTCGCGCTGCGTGATGTCGACGGTGTCGATGTCGATGCCCACACCCTCGTCGCCCCGGGCCGCGATGACCTGCATCAGCTCCGTGCCCAGTTGGCCCTTGGCTCCGGTGACGAGGATCTTCACGATCGGCTCACAAACCGGCGCGAGCCTTCAGCGGCTCCCACCACGCGCGATTGGCTCGGTACCACTCGACGGTCTCGGCCAGGGAGTCCTCGAACGTGCGACCGAGCTTCCAGCCCAACGCCGACACCTTGTCGATGTGCACCGAATACCGACGGTCGTGGCCCAGACGATCGGCCACGGGATTGATGAATGACTCGTCACGGCCGCACAGCTCGATGAGGCGGTACGTGATCTCTCGGTTGGTGATCTCGTTGTGCGCGCCGATGTTGTACACCTCACCCACGGCACCCTTCTGCAGAACCAGGTGGGCGGCGATGTTGTGATCCTCGACGTGGATCCAGTCGCGCACGTTTCCACCGTCGCCGTACAGCGGCACTTTCTTGCCGTCCAGCAGATTCGTGGTGAACAACGGGATCAGCTTCTCGGGGAACTGATAGGGACCGAAGTTGTTGGAGCAACGCGTGACCACCACGGGCAATCCGTGGGTGGTGACGTACGACAGCGCGATGAGATCGCTCGAAGCCTTCGACGCCGAATACGGCGAGCGCGGACCAAGGATGTCGGTCTCGCGGAACGAGCCCACGTCGATGCTGCCGTACACCTCGTCGGTGGAGATGTGCAGGAAGCGCTGCACGCCCACTTGGCGGGCCACGTCACACATGACGTTGGTGCCATAGGCGTTGGTGCGCACGAACGCGTACGGGTCGACGATGCTGCGGTCCACGTGGCTCTCGGCGGCGAAGTGAACCACGGCGTCGTGGCCCTTCATCGCGGCCAGAACCGCGTCGGCGTCGCAGATGTCGCCCTGCACGAACCAGCAACGCTTGTCGTCGATGAGATCACGGATGCTCTCGAGGTTGCCGGCGTACGTGAGCTTGTCAAAGATGGTGACCTGGTCGTCACTGTTGTTCAACAGCCAACGCACGTAGTTCGAGCCGATGAAGCCGGCCGCGCCGGTGACGAAGAGTTTCATGTCAGGTCCTCATGGGCCAATAAGGGCGCCGTCCCTCGGGGATGTCGGCGCGCATCGGGTTGGTGCGATCGCGTTCGCTCATGATGGGCTCGGCCACTCCCCAATCGGCACCGATCACCGGGTCGTTCCACGCCACACCCAACTCGTCGGCCGGGTTGTAATAGCCGTCCACCAGATAGGTCATCACCACGTCGGTGAGCGCGGAGAAGCCGTGGGCCACCCCCGGCGGGATGTACACACCCATGTGGTTCTCGCCGCTGATCTCGAGCATCTGGGTGGCGCCGTTCGTCGGACCACCCTCGCGCAGATCGTGCAACACCACGCGGATGGTGCCCACCGGCGCGTACCAGTAGTCCGCTTGGTGCATGTGGTAGTGCAACCCCACCAACGCACCCTTTTGCTTGTTCGAGCGGTTGCCCTGCAGCATCTCGCGTCCGTTGGGGAACCATTCACGACGGTACGTCTCGATGAAGAGTCCGCGTTGGTCGCCGTGAATCGTGGGTTCGACGATCCACACTCCATCGATGGTCTCGCTGGCGGTCACCATGGGCATGTCGTCACTCCGTGTCGATCTGGCAATGGTCGCCCACCATCAAGCGAAGGGCCCGTGGCCGCTTCTGCGAACGGGTCACCTCCGCTTCCTTGCCGATGAGGCTGTCCTCGAGGCGGGGGATGTCGACGATGCGGCTGCGTTCCATGATGACCGAGTGCTCCACTTCGCTGTTGGTCACCTCGCACCCGTTGCCGATGGCGGTGAACGGGCCGATGAAGCTGTCGATGATGCGCGCGTCACGACCGATGACCAACGGTCCGCGCAACGACGAATTACGCACCACCGCTCCGGCTTCGATCACCACGCGACCGTCGAGACTGGACGCCTCGTCCACGTCGCCGTCCACGCGAGGCTCGATGACCTCGAGGAGGAGTCGATTGGCCTCCAACAACGGCGTCAACTTGCCGGTGTCGATCCACCATCCGGTCAGCAGTTCGCACCGCACGCGACGACCCTGATCGACCAACCATTGGATGGCGTCGGTGATCTCCAGCTCGCCGCGCGGCGACGGAGCGATGGCCCGCACCGCTTCGTTGATGGTCTTGTCGAACAGGTACACGCCGACGAGCGCCAGATCGGTGGGCGGGTCGGCCGGCTTCTCGATGAGGCGGATCACGTTGCCCGCGGCGTCCAATTCGGCGATGCCGAAGCGATGCGGGTCGGGAACCTGCTTCAACAGAATCTGCGCGGTCGGGGGCTCGGAGCTCTTGCGCGCCGTCTCGAACGCGCGCACGAAGGCCCCCAGGTCCTGTTCGAGCAAGTTGTCGCCCAGATACATCACGAAGTCGTCATCACCCAGGAAGTCGGCGGCGATCAGAACGCAGTGCGCCAGACCGAGCGGCTGATCCTGCGCGATGAAGGTGATCTTGGCACCGAACTGCGAACCGTCGCCCAACGCCCCCATCACCTCGGCGCGGGTGTCGCCCACGATCACGCCGATCTCGGTGATGCCCGCGGACACCATGGCCTCGATGCCGTAGAACAGAATCGGCTTGTTGGCGACCGGCACCAGTTGCTTGGCGCTGGTGTGCGTGATGGGGCGCAGGCGCGTTCCGGCACCGCCGGCCAAAATCAGGGCTTTCATGGGGTCAGGTCCTCGTGTTGGTGGGCATCGACCGCGGTCGACCCGTCCATTCTGCCAGTTCCGGTGCGCTCATCGGGCGGGAGGGCCCACTACGCCGGCGAAATATCCGAGGTAGTTCGGCGAATCGGCGCCCAACACGAGCACGTCCTTGCCCTCGATGGTCTCGGGCATCACGGGCAACGAATAGCGAACTACACCGTTACCGGCCAAGGGCTTCAGGAACTCGGCGGTCTGCACCAGGTTGGTGCCGGGATCCACGCGCAACGAGGCCACCGCAGCGTTCACCAATTCGCTCGTGCGCAACGGGTTCGCCGTCGTCTGCTCGATCGCTTTGTTGATCGCCGCTTGCATGAACGCCTGCTGGCGCCCGATGCGACCCAGGTCCGCGCGACCGTCCACCACCCACTCGCCGTTCTGGAACGTCTCGTAATAACGACTCCGCGCGTACGCCAGCGACTGCACCGCATCGAGCCTGTAACAACCGGGCTCCGGAACGTTCAGTCCCACGTGAACGTCTCGAGTGGGGAATTCGAAGCACAGGTCCACCCCGCCGAGGGCCGACACGATCGACTTGAACGAGTTGAAGTTCACCTCCACGTAGTGATTCAAGGGCACACCGAGGCTCTGCTGGACCGTGGTGACCAGCACGTCCGCTCCGTACTGATACGCGGTGTTGATCCGATCCTTCCCGTAGCCGGGGATTTCCACCCACAAGTCACGTGGAATCGACATGATCGACGCGGTTCCTCGTTCGTTGTCGACGTGCAGGATCATCAAGGTGTCGCTGCGTTGACCCCCGGCGTCGTTCGTGTTCCCGATGCCCCCGTAATCGGGGCTGTTGGGATCGACCCCCTCGCGAGTGTCGCTTCCGACCAGCAAGTAGTTGACGAAGGGGCCCGAGGCGTCCGCCAGCATCCCGTTCAGCTCGCCTACTCGTTCGACGTTGGCTTCCTGCTGTTTGGTCGCCACCAACAGTCCGGCCGCGGTGAGCACCACGAAAGCCAGCGTGACGGTGATGGTGTTCACCCGGGGCGCGATGGCTCGACGGCGACGACGCACCGGAGCAGGGTTCGTCGCCATGCACCGAAACTATTCGTTGTCCGCGATGGGAGTCGGTCATACCCCGCTCGTGCGACATCCTCGCGCGAAAGGTCAGCGAAGGTGAACGACGTCGCCCACGTCGAGACGATGCGTCACACCGCACGAGTCGAGCACGACCAGCCGGCCGTCGTCCTCCACGTCGAGCGCGCGTCCTTCGATGAATCGATCGTTCGGCAACTCGACGCGCACCTCGCGACCGAGCGAGGACAAGTGCTCGCGATACCGCGCGTGCAGCTGCTCGACGGACGATGCCAGCAGGCCGTCGAGCGACGCGAGCAGTGCCACCAGCACCTGGTCACGATCGACCACCCGCGACGCCACGTTCGCCAGACACTCGGCCCCGTCGGGAGCCCAGCCCACGTTCAGCCCCAATCCCACCACCACGAACGACGGTCGCGGAGGCGTGCCCTGCGGCGGGCCCGCCGACGACAAGATGCCGGCCAACTTCGCGCCCTCCACCAGCAGGTCGTTGGGCCATTTCAGGTCCGGGGTCACCCCGGCGACCTGTGCGCTGGCCTCGACCGCGGCCAGCGCCACGGCATGAGTCAGGGCGTGGGGGTGGTCGGGGACCCTACGAAAAAGCAGGCTGACCAGCAGGTTTGCCCCCGTCGGGGCGTCCCAGCGCCGATCCAGACGCCCGCGGCCCGCCGTTTGGTGGTCGGCCACCAGAACCACCCGGTCGGCCACCCCCGCTCGGGCGGCGGCCCATAGATCGTCGTTCGTACTCCCCGTGGAGGCGATCCACCGAACATTCCAGCCACCCGCGACGACCTCGGCGGCGCGAAAAAACTCCCCCGGATGGGACAGCCCGGGAAGGTTTGCGTCGTTCGAAGTGGTATTCGGGGTGTCCATCCCGACAACATTGTCACTTGTGCCCCTCAAACCACTGACGAAGATCCTGATTGCCAACCGCGGAGAGATCGCCGTGCGCGTGATCCGAGCCGCCCGAGAGATGGGCATCGCCACCGTCGCGGTGTATTCCGAACTCGATCGCAACGCGCTCCACGTGCGTCTGGCCGACGAGGCGTACGCCCTCGGTGGGCAGACCGCGGCCGAGAGTTACCTCAACACCGAGGCGATCCTCGACGCGATCCGCAAGAGCGGCGCCGACGGCGTGCACCCCGGTTACGGCTTCTTCAGCGAGAACGCCGACTTCGCCGAGGCCATCACCCAGATGGGCGTGGCGTTCATCGGACCGCCGCCCGACGCCATCCGCGAGATGGGCGACAAGGTCTCCAGTCGCAAGGCCGCGTTGCGTGGCGACTGCCCGATCGTCCCCGGCACCACCGAGTTCGTCACCAGCGCCGCCGAGATCGCCGACTTCGGCAAGAAGTTCGGGTTCCCCATCGCCATCAAGGCCGCCTTCGGTGGTGGCGGTCGCGGCATGAAGGTCGTGCGCAGCGCCGAGGAAGTTCAAGAGGCCATGGACAGCGCCCAGCGCGAGGCCAAGGCGTTCTTCGGTCGCGACGAGATCTACGTCGAGAAGTACCTCACGTGGCCGCGTCACGTCGAGGTGCAGATCGTCGGCGACCAGCACGGCAACTACGCCTGGGTCAGCACGCGCGACTGCTCGGCGCAGCGTCGCCACCAGAAGCTGGTCGAAGAGGCCCCGGCCGTGGCCATGGGCGAGGGCATCGAAGAAGCCATGGGCGAGGCCGCCATCAAAGCCGCTCGCGCCGTCGGATACTTCAACGCCGGCACGGTCGAATTCATCTATCAGGACGGCGAGTTCTTCTTCCTCGAGATGAACACGCGCCTGCAGGTGGAGCACCCCGTCTCCGAGGTGATCACCGGCATCGACCTGGTGGAGTGGCAGATCCGCGTGGCCGGTGGCGAGACCTTGCCGATGACCCAGGAGCAGGTGGCCGCGCGTCGCAACGGACACGGCATCGAGATTCGCATCAACGCCGAGAATCCCGCCGGCGGAAAGTTCCTGCCCTCGCCCGGAAAGATCACCAAACTCGTTCCCTCCGACGGTTTCGGTGTGCGCTTCGACTCGGGTTTCGAGAGCGGCGACGAGATCAGCCAGTACTACGACAACTTGGTGGGCAAGCTCATCGTGTGGGGCAAGGATCGTCCCACGGCCATCGCGCGCACCATTCGCGCGTTGGAAGAGATGGTCGTCGAGGGTGTGGCCACCACGATTCCGGCCGACCTCGCCATTCTGCGCCACCCGGATTTCGCCGCGATGAAGCACTCCACGAAGTGGGTCGAAGAGGTGCTCGATCTGTCGGGCATCGAGGCCCCCCAGGCGCCCGCCGGTGACGGCGACGACGCCGAGCCGTTGGTGCGTCGCAACACCACGGTGGAAGTGAACGGCAAGCGTTTCGACGTGGCCATGTGGGTGCCCGAGCAGACCGCGGTCGTGGCCAGCGCCGGGGCCGCCAAGGCATCCAAGCCCAAGCGCGCCGCCGGTGGCGGTGCGGGTGGCGGTGCGGGCGCCGGTCAGGTGGCCGTGCCCATGCAGGGAACCATCGTGAAGGTGCTCGTCGAGGTGGGCCAGGACGTCGAAGCCGGTCAAGCGGTGGTGGTTCTGGAGGCCATGAAGATGGAGAACCAGATCCTGGCTGAGAAGAGCGGCAAGGTGTCCGAGGTGAAGGTGAAGGCCGGCGACACGGTGGGCTCCGGCGACGTCGTCGTCGTCATCGCCTGACCCGATCTGGGTACGGAAAGTGACCGTTTCCGGCTACTTGGGTGACCCAGATCGATCATGAACGTCGACGATCTCGTGGCGCGCGAGCGGATTCGCGATGTGATCTATCGCTACGCCCGTGGCGTCGATCGTCGTGACTACGACCTGGTGCGCTCGTGCTACCACCCCGGTGCCACCGATGATCACGGTTCCTACAAAGGTGACGTCGACGGGTTCATCCCCTGGCTCGAACGCCAGTTGGCACGTTGGTCGGTGACCTCGCACACCATGGCCAACGTCCTCATCGAGCTGCACGGTGATCGGGCCCGCGTGGAGACCTACGCCGTCGCGTATCACCGCACGAATCCGCGAGAGAACAAACCCCTGCAGGACGTCACCGCCGGCGTTCGCTACGTGGACGACATGACCAACGTCGACGGCACGTGGGCCATCTCGCGTCGCGTGGTGGTGAGCGACTGGGTGCGCGTGGACGACGTGCCCGACGGATCCGTGAACCCCGATGATCCCTACGTGAAGCCCCGACCGTTCCCGCACGACGAGGTCTATCGACCGCTCTGAGTCACCCGTTCTGGGCTGGCAAAAGTGCCGAAAACCGTCGCTTTTGCGACCCAGATCGGGGGGTCAGCGGCGGACGACGATGGTGCCAGCGGCCGCGTCGTGCAGACCCTGGCGGAACGGGTGGAAGAACGCGCGCACGTACACCGCGATGTTCAATGCGAACCCGATCACCGGCACCACGCCGGCCAGCGTGGGCACCAAGGCACGCACCGCGGCGTAGGTCCAGGTCACGGGCGAACCATCGGTGCGGTTCACCACGCGCAACTTCATGATGCGCTTGCCAAGGGTCGCGCCGTAGATGGCGATCATGGCGGTGTTGTAGAACAGGCTCACGCCCAGCCACAACAACGTCAGCCACAGCAGGTTCGAATCCTCGGTGTCGGTGATGTCACCACCGAACGAATACGTGAGGATGAACAGCGGGATACCGATGATCAATCCGTCGAGTAACTGCGCGACGGCGCGTTGGCCGACGGACGCCAAACGATCGGACTCCATCGAGAAGTCCGTCAGGGGCGGCGGGGGCGGGTAATCGTTCATTCGGCGGCCTCCGCCAGTGCTTCGGAGAGCGCTGGGTGCACCAGCAGACTCTCGACGATGTCGGTCACTTTCAAATTCGCCGTCACGGCGAGGGCGATCACGCTGATCAACTCGGCGGCGTGGCGACCCACGATGGAACCACCCAGCACCACGCCGGTCGCGGGGTCCGAGATGATCTTCACGAAACCGCGCGAATCGTTGTTGATGAGGGCCTTGGGCGTGGCCGAGAACGGCACCTTGGTGACGCGAATCTTGCGCCCCGAGGCGAACGCTTCGGCTTCGGCCAGTCCCACGTCGGCGATCTCGGGCTCGGTGAAGATGGCCGAGGCCGCCTTGTCGTAGTCGAGGTGACGGTGCTCGCGCGTGTGCAGGCCCATCACGTGTTCGGCCACCTTGCGCCCCTGCATCGACGCCACCGACGACAACGGCAGTTTCCCGCTCACGTCACCGGCGGCATAGATGTGCTCCACGTTGGTCACGCAGTGGTGGTTGATCGGAACGTAACCGCCTCCGTCCACGTGAACCCCGGCCGCTTCCAGATTCAGGCCGTCACTGTTGGGAACCGAACCGATCGCCAGCACGGCGTGGCTGGCGCGCACCTGACGACCGTCGTCGCACTTCACCAACACACCATCGGCGTGGCGCTCGATGGATTGCGCCCGGGCTCCCTTCAACAACGAGACGCCGCGCCGCAGAAAGTCGTCCTCCAACACGGCGGCCACTTCGGGATCCTTGCTGGGTAGCACCTGCTGACGGCTGACCACCAGGGTCACCTTGGCGCCGAACGACTCGAACATGTGCACGAACTCCACCCCGGTGACTCCCGAGCCCACCACGCACACGCTCGTCGGGAAGATCTTGGGCGGATAGCACTCGCGAGTGGTGAGAATGCGCTCACCGTCGGGGTGCACCCACTCCGGAATTCGCGGACGCGAACCGGTGGCGATCAACGCCGCGTCGAACGCAACGCTGACGGTCTTGCCGTCGTGAGTGTCGACCTCGGCCGAGGTCGGAGACGTGAATCGGGCCGAACCGCGCAGAATCCGCACGCCCTGACTGGTGAGCAAATTGGCGGTGCTTCCCGACAGATGGTCCTTGATGTCCTCGACCCGCTCGGTGAGCGCTTCCACGTCGATCTCGGGCTGCACCTCTTCCAAGCCCATCCCCTGGAGACGGCGACTGAAGGACATCGCGCCGCCGGTGGCGATCATCGTCTTGGACGGAATGCAATCCAACAAATGGGCTGCTCCACCGACGAGGTCGCGCTCGACCATGGTGACCTCGGCGCCCAACCGAGCGGCGTAGGTGGCCGCGGTGTTGCCGGCCGGACCGCCACCGATGATCAGAAAGCGCACGGGCATGGGGCGAAGGATACCGGTCGGCGTCCGGCGGTTCGGGTGACTTCGTGTCGTGATCCTTCGTTGCGTCCGTGACTATTGACTCCTCGCTGCGCACTCCGAGCAAGTACGGTTTCGTGCTTGTGAGCGACGTGACGAGCGAACCCGATGACGGCCCGGAACTGACGGGTAGTGGGTTGCTCGCCGAGAAGAACCGACGACTCGGCCGACTCGACGATCTGCGCGCCCGAGGCATCGAGCCGTACCCGTACCGCTTCGATCGCACCCACACGCTCGGTGAGGTGCGCACCGCATGGGGAACGCTCGAGGCCGGCACCGAAACCGAGCACCAGGTGTCCATCGCCGGGCGAATCATGCTCCTGCGCGAACAGGGCAAGTTGATCTTCGCCACCGTGCGCGATCGCGCCGGTGAGGTGCAGTTGTTCATCTCCAAGGCCGTCGTCGGCGACGAGGCCTTCGCCGACATCTCGACTCTCGATCTGGGCGACTGGGTCGGCGTGTCCGGCACGGTCATGACCACCCGCAAGGGCGAGTTGTCCGTGAAGGTGGCGAACCTGTCGTTGCTGTCCAAGGCCGTGCGTCCCCTGCCCAACAAGTGGAAGGGCCTCACCGACACCGACACCCGTTTCCGTCAGCGCTACACCGACCTCATCGTGAACGAGGAGGCCCGTCGCGCCTTCGAGGTGCGCCACGCGGTGATCAGTAGCTTCCGTCGCACGCTGGCCGGCAAGGACTTCATCGAGGTCGAGACGCCGGTGTTGCACGTGGAGGCCGGCGGAGCGCACGCGCGTCCGTTCGTCACGCACCACAACTCGCTCGATATGCAGCTCTACTTGCGCATCGCCTTGGAACTGCACCTCAAGCGACTCATCGTGGGTGGCATGGAACGCGTGTACGAGATCGGTCGTGTGTTCCGCAACGAGGGCATCAGCACTCGCCACAATCCCGAGTTCACCATGATGGAGCTGTACCAAGCTTTCGGCGACTACAGCGAGGTCATGGCCATCGCCGAGGAACTCATCGTGCAGGCGGCCCGGGACGCCATCGGCACCACCGTTGTCGACATCGCCGACACCGAGGGCCAGCTGCACACGGTGGACCTGGCCGAGCCGTGGCGCCGCGCGCGCATGATCGACCTCGTCGAGGAGAAGACCGGCGTGGCCGTGCACCCCTCGCAATCCGTCGAGCAGTTGCGCAAGGTGGCCGACGACAACGGCGTCCGCTACGACAAGCACTGGGGACCGGGCAAGTTGATCGAAGAGATCTTCGAGGCCACCGCGGAGTCATCGTTGGTGCGACCCACCTTCGTCACCGGGCACCCGGTCGAGATCTCTCCGCTCGCGCGCACCGATCGCACCGACCCCTTCCTCACCGAACGGTTCGAGTTGTTCGTGGGCGCGCGCGAACTGGCCAACGGTTACTCCGAGCTGAACGACCCCGTCGAACAGCGGGCCCGCTTCATGGAGGAGCAGGCCGCCAAGGAAGCCGGCGACACCGAGCGCGGAACGGTCGACGAGGACTACCTGCGCGCCCTCGAGTTCGGCCTACCCCCCACCGGCGGTCTGGGGATCGGCATGGACCGCGTGGCCATGTTGTTGGCCGGTGTGCACAGCATCAAGGAAGTCATCCTCTTCCCGACCCTCCGGCCAGAAGTCTTCTGAGCCGGCCACGAAGGAGCCACACATGCCCGCAGCCTGGGGTCACGCCCTCGTCACTCGCACCGCCGACGGATCATCGGCTGACGGCACCATCCTCGACGCGTGGTTCCACACGCTCGATTGGGGCGTGTCGGCACCGGCCACCGATCGCACCACGGAACCACAACACCACGCCTTGCGTGGCGTGACCGTCAGCGCCGCGAGCATCGTGATCGACACCGACACCGCGCCCGCCGACGCCGTCGACGTGTACCTGCGTCTGCATCTTCTCTCGCATCGCCTCGCCAAGCCCCGCACGCTGAACCTCGATGGCGCGTTCGGACTGCTCGCCAACG
>Ga0169931_10001949_pt1 | contig 33927 bp, 27 predicted proteins | sample Kivu_15m_20L_FD_129675 | JGI IMG/M metagenome (GOLD analysis project Ga0169931, IMG submission 129675) | Freshwater microbial communities from Lake Kivu, Western Province, Rwanda to study Microbial Dark Matter (Phase II) - Kivu_15m_20L... | ecosystem: Environmental > Aquatic > Freshwater > Lake...
GCAACGCCCGGGACACTGCGGCGGGAGATGCGAGCTACGGCAGCCAGACCGCTGATTTTCGGGCAGTTTCGCCGTTCACGCCCGTCCGCCGGGCTTTGATCCGCACATACGGCGCCACGTACCCGCTGCGATGCGCAAATGTGCCGTTCCCTGCGGTCGGTTCTGCGTGCACCGGCTCGACGAGGTCCTCGATCACGAAGCCCGCCCGGCACATTCCGCCGAGCAGTTCTTCCCAGCGATGCAGGAACTCCAGCGTGCCCGCCTCGCGATGCGAGCTCCCTTCGACCGGCGGCAGAGGCCCCGTGCGATAATACGGCTCGGTAAGTTCGTAACCCCGTGGGCTTGGCTCGACATTCGCCTGAAGGCTGGTCGGCGTTTTGTGTTGACTGATATACAGTCCGCCGGCGGCGAGCACGCGGGCCACTTCGGCGAACACACGCCGCACGTCCGGCACGTAGCAGGTGCTCACTGGATGGATTGCCAGGTCGAAGCTCGCCGTGGCGAGCGCCGAGAGATCATCCATCGAGGCTTCGACCGTGCGCACGGCCAGTCCGCGCTCGGCGGCAACTTCGCGATCGATGACGAGCATCTCGCCGCTGATGTCGACCACCGTCACCACGCCCCCCGCCGCCGCATACAGCGCGCTTTGCCGGCCACCGCCGGCCGCCAGGCACAGCACGCGCTGACCGCGGATGCTGCCCCCCAACCATCCCGAGGGATCGACCGCGGCCAGCGGATCGCGAAACTCCTCATCGGGCGCGGGCTTTGTGAACCGCGCACCCTTCTGCGCTCGCTTGTCCCAGGCCTGCCGGTTATGTTCATGCGCAGAGCTCATTCGGTCGATTGAACGCCGCGCCAGGGGTGGTTGTCAACTGGATGCCGTCAACGGGCTGCGGCTGAGGGGCGTCGCTTCCGCCGGATTACGAGCATTCCCATCGCGCCCACAAACGCCAGCACCACCGTGCCCGGTTCCGGCACGGCGTTGATCACGCCCACCGCGTCCAGATCGAACCCGCCCGAGGCAAACGCCGTCGGATAAGGATCGTTCACCGGGTTGCCGAGCGAGTCGACCGAGCCCAGCGTGAGCGAACCGACGACGTCAATGATTCGCACGAAGTTGATCTCCGCCGGATTTACTGCCGGCGACAAGCCCGAGATTGCTGCCAGATCGAACGGCGTGCCGAATCCCGCGCGATATTTGCCGGCCAGGTTGTCGACGTTCGTCGGATCGACTGGATCGAAGCTGCCGACCTGCGTCGCCGTCGGCGTCAGAGAGATGGCTGGAAACCGCACGAAGTCAAGGCCGTTCGTGCTCACTTCGACAAATGCCAGCTCGAGAAACTCGTCCGCGAAGCCGTTCTCGAACACGGCAAAGTCGTAGCCCGGTCCGTTGGTGATTGGTTTATCGAACGTGAGCGTGATCTGACCGCCATCACCCAGGCTGACGATGGGTCCGCCATTGGCCAAAGTGGCGTCTGCCGGGCCCAGCGCATTCGCACCGCTGCCAAAGCTGGCGAGCGGTCCAGCCGGAATCGCAATGTTCTGCGGACCACGCACCAGATTCTGATATCCCGTCGCCCAGCCGACAAACGCTGGATCACTGGCCGCAATTGCCGTGGAACCTGGTTGCCCCGCTGTCGGAGCGAATGGCCCCGCCGCGGCAACACCTGAACTCAACATCGCTACCAACACACCCAATGCGCGCATCTTCATCGCAGAATCCCTCTCGGTTGAAAAAATAAATCGGATCAGAATCGCTGGCGGCTTAACTTCGCCGCTTGCGCCGCACGGCCACTAGCGCCGCGACCCCAGCCAGCATCAGGGCCCAGGTTCCCGGCTCGGGTACTTGGAACATTGTGGCCGGATATAGCCCTTGCCAGTTGCCGTAGCCTGTGACCAGCACGCGGTCGTTCACCGAGTCGTAATCGATGAACGTGAAGCCGCCATTGTCGTATTCGTTGATGTTGCCGTTCTGATCGAACACGGTGAAGCCATTAGGCCCCCCCACGAACAGCACGCCGCGAGTGTCGAAGAACATCCCTGCTCCGCTGTTGTTATCGAGCGAGTTAAAAAGCTCGCCGGCGGTCCACTCTAGCGGCGTGCTCGTGGCGAAAGCGTTCTCGAGCGTCGCCTGTTCGAACCGTCGCAGTTGACCTCGCTGCGGTCCAAAGCCAATGCCCACGTACAAGCGGCCGAGGCTGTCGATCGTCATCGCCGAGCTTGCGCCGGGAATGCTATTGATGAGAGGGTCGTTCGCGCCGGTCGCGGCATTGAACACGCTGACACTGCTGGCCGTGAACGAGACGTTCCCCTGGTCGACAAAATACAGGTCATTGCTGGCACCGACGTTCGCCGCCAGGAATCGATCGTGAAAAGGTACATGGCCCGCGGCCACGTTGCTATCGCCACCGGCCGCGGGAATCGTGAAGATCTGCCCCGAGTGCACGCCCCCCAGGAAGCCGCCTGCACCGTTACCGGCCAGCAACATGCTGCCGTCGCGGGAAAAAGCGAGGGGACCGGCATCGGCACTGCCGGACCCCACGTTACCGATCGATGTGAAGCTACTGGAAAGCGGCGCATCCTGCTTCAGAATCTGCGCGCCGTTCCAAACGTACAGCAGTCCGTCGCTGGGGCCGAACGCCGCGGACACGGCGAACGAGTTTGCGCTTGGCAGTGGCAGAGTAACGCTGATCGACGGGGCCGGCAGAACTTCGGCGGCGAACGCGTTCGCAACTTGGAACAATAGTGCAATCGCGCACAACGCTGCGGTCAGAAGATGCTTCATCGATGAATGCCTCATAGTGGTTCTTATCGGGTTGCTTGGTTGAATACTTCGTTGTGGGGCATCACTCAGGCCGCTCCGTGCCGATTTCGTCTCCGTTGCGCGTGCACATGGCCGCGATCACCGTCAGTTCGGTTTCTTCGTCCGTGAAACGCACCGATCCGTCGCAGAACAGCAGGTTCACGCCGCGCGGATGATCGCACCAGATTTCGTTGTCGGCCCAGCGATACTGGGGAAGCGACTGGTCATTGATCGGGCCGCTGGTGTCGAAGATGTTTTCGCCGTTGGCCCACTCACCGGCGTAGCTGGCGCCACGGCCCGTATCCTCCGCGACGATCAGTGTGTGCGAAGTGCCGTCGGTGATCTGGCGGATCGCAATTGGCTTTTCGTAGACCAGCACGCCGTTCATGTACGGCTTGCCGAGCCCACTGAAGCCGAAGTTTCCGCCATAGTCGGAGAAGGCCAGGTCGTCGCCCGGGTTCCACGCACCGTTGTTGTTGGCGTCGCCGGTCGTGGGCCCTTTGCGATCGGCCGCCAGGAACGCCGTGCTGGGGCACAGTAGCGTGGCGATGACCGTTCCACCCGCGCGGCGGTTCTCGATTCGGTTGTAGCCCTTGGTCATGTCGACCTGCTCATAAACCGCGTTCTCTTCGATGAACGGCAGCAGGCACACGATCCACGAGAGCTGCTTGCCCTGGGGATTGGCGCCCGTGCGGCGATCGATGAGCCCTGGCGGAAACGCGCCGGCGGTATCGTGGTAATTGATGAGGCCGATGCCGATCTGCCGCAGGTTGTTCGCACACTGGCTACGGCGGCCAGCCTCGCGCGAGGCCTGCACCGCCGGCAGCAGCATCGCCACCAGCACGCCGACGATCGCGATCACGACCAGCAGCTCCACGAGCGTGAAGCCGTGCGAGGCGAGCGTGCGGCGACGAGGTACAAGCGAGTTCAAGGCGAACGATCGGCGCAACCGGTCAGCGCATGCCGCGATCGCGAACAAGTTCAGCCAGAGATCGCGTCTGCGCGCACGAAGTGCGCATACACGAGCGGCCAAACCGCACGATGGGTTACGGGCACGAGCCGACGATTAGCGGCGTCCTATAGAAACCAACAACAACGTTCGAGAACCTTCGTCCCTCGCGAAGGCGCCCTAGGTACAGCGTTGGTAGGTCTTCTGACTCGCGAGCTCGGAGCGGCTGGCCTTCTCGTCGGTCCCGGGCTTGGTCGGTTCGACCGCTTCCCGGGCAACAATGGCGATGAATCAGCTGTCCTTACGCACTCGCTTACAGCGGCGGGGCCGTCCCGGAATTGCACCGGAGTTCCCTGTTTTGTCAGCATTTCAGGGCGAAACACCGACCACCAACGCACGCTAGGCGGGTCAATCTAGCAGTGAGCCGAACCGTTGTCAAACTGCAACGTGCGCAAGTTGAGGAAGTTGTCCTGCTGCCGATTACTGGGCTTCGCGGGTACTACCGCAAGTCCGTTCACCGCGATTGCTTGCGAGTCCACTGACTCTGCGTGTAGTCGTCTGAGCTGCCTTGCAAGTCGACGTATGGTTCCTTCGGCGGTTCCCAATCTGGCAGCGCGCAGCCGGCCGCAGTAATCGTCAGCAGGATCAGGACAGCGAAGAGAGGTCTCATGCCGGTTACATCGGCCAAACGCTTGCGCCGAGTTTGGCGGAATCGACGCTAGCATCCGGGCGATCATGAAAACCGGTGCTAATCTCAAGGAACAGCACCAAGCCCTTTAAGCACCTGCGACTTAACATCCGTATTGCTGAATGAAAACGATTCGATTTTGAGCACGTGCTTGCCGGGTTCTTCGCCTGGACGAAGTTTGACCGTCACCCGGTATTCCCCCGGCTCGGAGAGGATAAACGGCTGCGAGCGTCCGCTGACTTTCCTGCCGGTGGACGCGTAGAGCCACCACTCGAGGCCGAGCGGCACCTGTTCGAACGTGTAATCACCGCCGAAGCTCGTGTCCGCTTGTGCCAGGGCGCTGCTCCCCGGCGGAAGCGTTTCACCATCGAGTACGATGTTCGTATTGCGCAGCGACTCCCCCTCTTCGTCCACGAGCTCAACCCGGAGTGTTGCCGCCTTGGCGAGGGTGAAGTTCACTTCGCCCGGTTCGTTCGGCAGGAACACGAGTTGTGGTGACGCACGGTTCTTCAATGCCTTCTCGTCGGGCTGCAGCCGAGCCATCGCCAATTTTCCCTGCCGGCTCAAGTTCGTTTCGTAGTGACCCGGTTTGCTAGCAAAGATCAACGCCGACTGCAGCGATACGGGATCTTCCATGAACATGATGCCTTCGGCAAATCGCAACTCGTATCGACCGTCCGCGTGGGTTGTGGTCGATCCACCGCCGCGCAGCGTCCCATAGCCCGTCGCCGCGCGCACCGTGGCGCCGGCAATCGGCCTGCCGTGCGGATCGGTTACGCGACCGGTTGCCACCCACGGCCAGCGCTTGGCGATCTCGGGTGCGTCGAGCCGCGCTGTGCGAAACTTGACCGTCACCTCCTGGTTTTCGTCAGGCTTTATCTCGATTTGCATCGGCCTTTCAACCAGGCTCCGCTCGACGTCCGTGGGTGAGTGCGCCCGCTTCTCGCCGCGCAGCCGGTACGTTCCCTGCGGCAACTCATCAAATGTGTAGATGCCCGGCTGTCGTTCGTCTTTTCTCGAGTGAGTCTCCCAGCCGGGCGGAAAATCCTGCTCACTCCGGGACAGTGTCAACCGCACGTCATCAAGCGATTGTCCCGTATCGGCGTCAACGGGCCGCACCACCAGCGTACTGCCGCGCCCGACCTTCAGCGATATGACGGAGTTTCCGCTTCCTTCTTTGAGAGTGACGACCTCGCTGACCGTATAGCGCGCGTGATGAGATGCCCCGCTCGCGTCTGGCGGCACCAGGGCAGTCACCCGATATCGCCCGGGGGGAAGAAGCTTTGCCGTATCACCATCACTCGAGATTTTCATCCAATGACTGAATGTCGTAAGATCGAACCAATCGTCGGGAAGGAGACGCGGATCGTCTACTTCCATCGCGGCGAAGAAAACGAATTGAACGTTGACTGGCTGCCCATCGTCGTCGACCGCCTTTGCCGTAAGCGCGAGATTCGCCTTCGCCGTGTCGGAGGAAACGCCGAATTGGAGCGTATCGCCGTCGAAACCTGGCGGTGCGGCGGTGCTTTCGACCGACGCGATCCACAGTGCACCGATTTCACCGCTTTGCCGATCAATTGCAATTCGCAATTCGAGTTCGGCCTGCTCGAACTTCAGCGGCAGAATCTGGAATGATGCCAATCCGTAGCGGCGGCTTTCCCAATCCGAGCGTATGGACCGCAGCTTGCCATATGCCTTCTTAAGATCCGTGATACTCGCCGCCAGCTTCTCCGGCGAAAGCTCCGCTTTCAGCTTCGCATCAAAGCTGCCCGCCAGGGCCGCGTAGTCCGACTGATTCAGTTGAGCGATCCATGTACGCTGTGCTTCGTGCAGCTTGAAGTTCTTGGCGGGTTGCGCGGTTTCCTGCGGTGTGGAGTCCGTCAATTCCTCAGTGTTCGTCTTGGTCGCATCCTCCGTTGTGTTGCCGGTCCTCTCGGGCTTCGGCGGGTCTGTTGACGCCGGCTGCTCAGCGCGCACGACTCGTAGCGTCAGAGTCGCCGCCGTCGCCGCCAGGACGCAAACGACAATCGCGAGTGAAACCCGGGTGCGAGTCTGGCACCGCGGTTGTCCTGCGCTTTGCTCGATCGCCACCAAGCGCTGTTCAAGCTTGCTGGTGCGGACCACGGCCATCGCCAAACCGAGACGTTGCCGCCGCGAGAGTCGCGTGGCCATCGCGATAAGCGTCGCGGCGTAGGCCTCGCGATCGGCCAGGGCGCGAATCGCATAATCGTCGCAGGCCCGTTCGCGCACCGCGGCGATCCTCCGACTGGCAAGCCAAACCAGCGGATGAAACCAGTAGATGGCTTGCACGAGCCGCTCGACAAGTTGCCAGCCGCAATCGGCACGCTCGACGTGTGCCAGCTCATGCACCAGGACCGCGTCGATCAGCGAAGCGTCCATTTCTTCTGCGAGGCCCGCGGGAATCACGATCGCCGGTCTCCACCAGCCGAGCACGATCGGCACGCTGACCTTGTCTGACACGAGCAGCGCGACCGCACGCCACGGCGTGACCCGCCGTCGCCAGTACTCGAACCTGGCGAGCCAAAGGGGCGAATCAACGGCCCGCCCGCCGCGACGCAAGCGGGCGACCGCCCAGAGATTCGCCGCCAGACGCAGCAAGAGGGCCAGGATCCCCGCGGCATAGACCAGCGCGAGCGTGGCGCCGACATCCGCGCGCCAGTCTCGCCACACCGCCGGTTTGGGGCGCTCCGGCAGCGGAGCAAACGCCGACGCCTGCGGCAGCAAGGCATAGTTCCCCGGAGTCAGGGCGAATGTCCCCGGCGCAGGTTCGGGCGGGCCGGGCTGAGCAACCACCTCTCCTTGGCTCGTCACACGCACCCATTCCAGGTTCTTCGCGGTCCGCACGATCGGCTTCTCCGCGGGAAGCACCGCCAGCTCAACGCGCGGCAGGAGCCACGCGGCGGCCGGGAGCGTCAGTGCCGCCACCAAAACGGCGTTCCACAGAGCGCTTGCCAGTAGCGGCCGACGCCGGGCGATAAGCACATCCAGGATCAACGCTGCTGCAAGGACAACTGTCGCACCGGCGAGCCAGGTCATTACGGCATTCATCGCTCAGGCTCCTGATCAATCGACAGGATCATTTCAATGCGCTATTCGCCAAGGCCGACAAACTCACTGTCCCTTCTTCCGTTTCGCCAGATTCTTCCGCAGCCGTTCCAGCAGCTCCGGCGAAAGCTCTTCATCCTCGACCAGCCGCATCATGAGCGCTTCGGCCGAGCCGCCGAAGAATCGCTTGAGCAGACTTTGCGTCGCGCGCCCCTGCACTTTTTCGCGCGGGATGGCCGCTTCGTACATCGCCGGCTGGCGGCCACGGATGCGCACGTAGCCTTTGACCTTGAGCACGCGAAGCATTGTGCGGACCGTCGAGTCGTGTGGTTCGTCGTCGAGCGCGAGCCGCACGGTTTCGGCCGTTACGGTTCCCTGGCTCCAGAGGATCTCCATGAGCTGCGATTCACGCTCGGTGAGCAGTTCGGAAGTCGGCCGGGCCATGGAAGGAACCTCGCAGACGCGTGACTGTCGTTAATTGATTAACGAATCGTAGCGAGTCGCGACGCAAGTTGCAACCGGAATCCGTTAAAAACTTAACGGAGCGAGTCCGTGTGCCAAGGCAGATGGCGACCCGGGCAGCTGCGCGGGGTCAGGGAGTTCGTTTGAGCTGCGGCGTGAACATGAGTACGACCGCCAAATAGAACACGGCCGTCGTGAGCCATACTAGCCACGGCTCCGGCAGCACGCGCAGTCCCGCGAGCCAGACGCTCACCAGCACCATGAAGAGCAGCATCCGCCTGACGCTGAAGCGGAACTCTGCTGGGGAGGATTTACGCTCGACTTCCATAACTTGACACCTACCCACGTACGCAGAGCGAGATTTCTCGCGTGCTCGATGCTAGCAAGACCACGATCGCGAGTATCAACCAACGGCAACAAAAAAGCGAGCTGGACACTTCTGCCCAGCTCGCTTCGTTGCGTTTCAAATTGGAACAAGCTTTCGCCTGTTTCAAATATGACCTAGTCCAAAAAGCCCGCCAGCTCCTGGCTGCGGCTCGGCTGCTGCAGCTTGCGAACGGCCTTCGCTTCGATCTGGCGGATACGTTCGCGGGTCACTTTGAAAATGTGGCCCACTTCTTCCAGCGTGTAGCTGTAACCGTCGCCCAGGCCGTAGCGCAACTTGATGATCTCGCGTTCGCGATAGCTGAGCGTCTTCAGGACCTTGGCAATTCGCGTGCGGAGCATTTCCTGCGCGGCGCCAATCGCCGGGTTCTCGGCACCCGAGTCAGGCAGCAGGTCGCCAAAGTGGCTGTCCTCGCTGTTGCCCACCGGACGGTCGAGGCTGATCGGATAGCGGCTCATCGCCAGCACCCGGCGCGCTTCGTCCACGGCGGTTCCGGCCCGCTTGGCGGTTTCTTCGATCGTCGGTTCGCGGCCCAACTCCTGGAGCAATTGCCGCGAAACATTGCGCACGCGCGACATCGTCTCGACCATGTGCACCGGAATTCGAATCGTGCGGCTCTGGTCGGCCACAGCCCGGGTGATTGCCTGGCGAATCCACCACGTGGCGTAGGTGCAGAACTTAAAGCCGCGGCGATACTCGAACTTGTCGACCGCTCGCATCAGACCGGCGTTGCCTTCCTGAATCAGGTCCAGGAAGCTGAGGCCGCGGTTGCGATACTTCTTGGCGATCGACACGACCAAACGCAGGTTGCCTTCGCTCAGTCCGCGCTTGGCCTGCTGATAGAGCGAGTATACGACCTTCAGGTTCTTCACGCGATTCCGCAGGCTCGTGGGCGATTCCTGCGTGGCCCGCAGAATGTTGCGGTACTCAACGATCAGGTGCTTGCGATCGGCGAGCGAGCCCTTCGACTTCTTGTGGGCTTCGATCTGCGCTTTGAGCATATCGATGCGCCGGCTGAAGTCTTCGAGCACGCGAATCATCGGTTCGATCCGCTGGGTTCGCAGGCCGAGTTCTTCGACGAGCTTGACCACCCGGCGGCGACGGCGTCCCAAACGCTGCCAGGCAGCGCGGCGAGCCGATACCTTGAGCGACTTGCTCGTGGCGATCTTATAGTCGTCGCGGTTCTGCTTGAGCAGCGTGTCGATCGTGCACAAGTTGTGCGGGAAGCGGCCAAGAATCTGCTCCTTCTCGAGCCGATCCGTGACCGATACCTGCACCGTGCGGTCGAACGGCAGTTCACCGGTGTGCACCCGGCGGAGCACTTTCACGGCAACCTGAATGACGTAGTCGCATTCCAGCAGCGAACGGCGGAAGCGAGCCCGGGTGAGCTCAATCCGTTTCGCCAGGGCGATTTCTTCCTGCCGCGTGAGCAGAGGAATTTCGCCCATCTGGGTCAGATACATGCGCACCGGGTCATCGGACCACGACTCGCCTTCCTCCTCGGCCACGGCCAGGAGGTCTTCCGATTTGGGATCCACGTCGAGATCGCCATCGGAATTAATGTCGACGGAGTCCAGATCGTCATCAATCTCCAGTTCGTCGGTCGATTTATCCGCTAAATCGCTGACGTCGTCTGAGGTTTGCGACGGATCGTCTTCCAGTTCGTCCAAGATTGCGTCGTACAAGTCGTCACTCCCTACGGTGTAGCTATGTGATGGCGCGCAGACGTTAAGAACGACGTCCACGCGCAAAACGACGGTGGGCCCATAACGTCGCTGAGGCGACCGGTGTGCAATGTGTCAATCATGTGTGGTTGCGCTGAGGTGGCCGTCAGGAGCGCGGATTCGCCTGCGGCAGACTCTCGTGGCTCTCGTGTTACTAACACGTTGTTGATTGCTCGAGCACCGGTCTAGCCCCAACATTATCACTAGGATGGAGATGGAAATCCAACAAATTCTATCACCCACCTTTAGTGCTGCTGGGCGGTTCACTCATTTGGCAAAAGATGACGGCGGATGAGATACATCAGCCAGCTTATCTATTTACCGCATCTTTACATTTCGCCCCTCAGCCCGCCCGTTCCTCTCGCCCAATTGAGCGAAGCGATAGATTCTAGTTGCCGACTCCGCCCGGTCTAGTCACTCGCCGCGCAAAGTCGGGGTCTACCACTCAAGGCGCAGCCAGGCAGTTGAGCGGACGTCGTTTCCCAGCGATTCGGCCGGACACTTGCGCTCACTAGCAACTCTCGCAATGCGTTGCACGACTCACCCCATGCCCGCTAGCATGGCCCGCGGCGGGGTGAATTCGGTTCCAGCCCGCCGAGTGTCGGGCCACCCTTCGCCTACTGTTTCCTTAACCTCAGGTAACCCTCATGGAAGTGCTGCGTGGCCAGACAGCTTTGGTCAGCGGAGGCAGTCGCGGAATCGGCCTGGCGATCGGAGTAGCCCTGGCCAAAGCCGGTGCCGCGGTTGCCTTTAACTACTTCGACGAGCCCCATGAGGCGCCGGCCGCGATCGAGCGCCTGGCCACGGCCGGCCGCCGTGCGATCCTGGTCCAGGGAGACGTCGCCCTGCCGGAGGACGTCGAGCGAATGGTCGCCGAGACGGTCACCGCCTTCGGCCGGCTGGACATCGCCGTGGCTTCGGCTGCCTTCAGCGAGCGCGAGCCGTTCTACGAAGCCGACTTGGCCGCCTTCCATCGCACGGTCGATGTCACCATGTGGGGGAGCTTCAATATTGTCCGCTCAGCGGCCCGGCAAATGATCGCCCAGGCGGGCGGGACCTCGGCGGACACTTCGCCAATTGGAAACACTCGGGCAAACGGCTCGATCGTGGTGATTGGCTCGCCCCATGCCTATACGGCTGTCCCGCGGTCGATGGCCTACAATATGTCGAAAGCAGCGGTTGACCAGATGGTTCGCACCGCGGCCATTGAACTCGTCGAACACCGGATACGCATCAACACGGTCACCCCCGGCTGGATTGATACGCCAGGCGAGCGTAAGTTTGCCAGCGACGAGACGATCGAGCGGGCCGCTGAGAAGCTTCCCTGGAAACGATTAGGCCGGCCCGACGAGATCGGCCGTGCGGTCGTGTTCCTGTGCGACCCGGCCAGCGACTACATCACGGGCAGCGCGCTCTTGGTCGACGGCGCGATCACGCTTCCCTGGTGGGCCAGCCGCGGGTCAGGCGTGCCTGAGTGAGACTTTTCAGTAGTTCTGTGTTCAGCCAATGGCAGCGGAACGCTAGAAACTAACAACGGATCGTTCAAACACCGAAAACTGAACACCAAGACTTTCTCCAATGCCCTCTTACCTTTTGCCCTGCGAATGCGGCCGCGACACGGTCGTCACCCGCGCGCAGGCCGGCGACACCCTAACGTGCGAATGCGGCGCGAAGCTGAGCGTTCCCACGCTACGCGGGCTGGCAGCGCTGCGCCCCGCGCCGGTGGCGGCCGGCGCCCGCAGCCGCAACTGGGACGATCGCCACCGCGTGGGTTTCCTGCTCGCGCTGGGCGCGGTCACCTGCTTGCTCGTGGCAGGTTACCTTTGGGCTTCGCTGCCGGCGCTCGAGGTTCAGCCTAGCGATCAGGACTTCATCAACCTGGTCGAGGGGGCGAGTGCCAGAGAGCTTTTTTTCTATCACAACGAGGCGCTGCACGGGCTGGACCGCACGCTCCCGGCTGATGTGGACGTCGTCCGCGTCCGGCAAATTATGTCGTGGGGGATCGGCATCGTGCTGACCATGGCGCTCGCCGCCTCGGCCAGCGCCTGCATCGTGATCTGGAACAAACCGGGCAAGAAGTAGCTGTTTCTGGACACCGACAAACTGAAAACTAAAACGGAAATCCATGCTAGCCGCAGCCATCGAAAAAACCGGCCCCGCCGATTCGATCAAGCTCCTCGACTTGCCGAAGCCTGAGGCGAAAGACGGCTACGTGCTCGTGCGCGTCGAAGCGGCGAGCGTCAATCCGATCGACACCTATGTCCGTAGCGGCATGGTCGCGATGCCGCTTCCGCTGCCGTTCATCGTCGGCAGCGACATGGCGGGCACGGTCGAAGCGGTTGGCCCCGATGTGAAACGCTTCAAGCCGGGCGATCGCGTCTGGGGTACAAACCAGGGATTGCTCGGCCGCCAGGGCACGACGGCCGAATACGCCGCCGCCGGTGAAGAGTGGCTCTATCCCACGCCCGATGGGGTGAGCAGCGAGCAGGCCGCCGCGCTCGCGCTGGTGGGCATCACCGCGCACCTAGGCCTGGTGCGCGACGCCAGGCTGAAGGCGGGCGAAACGCTGTTCGTCAACGGCGGCTCGGGCGGCGTCGGTAGCACCGTGGTGCAAATGGCCAAGGCGATCGGCGCGCGCGTGATCACCACCGCCGGCAGCGAGGAGAAACTGGCGCTATGCCGCGAACTCGGCGCCGACGTGGCGATCAACTACAAGACCGACGACGTTGACGCGATGATCAAGGCATTCGCTCCCCAAGGCGTGAATGTCTTTTGGGAAACGCTCCGCGAACCCGACTTCGACCGCGCCGTAGCCCTGCTCGCGCCGCGCGGACGAATGATACTGATGGCCGGCCGCGACGCTCGCCCGCCGTTCCCGGTTGGCCCGTTCTATGTGAAGGGCTGCCAGCTGTTTGGTTTCGCGATGTTTAACGCCACGCCTGAGGAGCAGCGGGCCGCGGCCGAGGACATCAACCGCTGGCTGAGCGAAGGCAAGCTAAAGGCGAACATCGACCGCGTCGTGCCGCTTGCCGAGATCGCGGCCGCCCACCGCCTGCAAGAAGACAACACGATCCACAAAGCCGGCACGCTGACGGGGAAGATCGTGATTCGGGTTTCGAGCTGACGCGAATCACGCTGGGCGGATTCAAAGTAGTGTCAACTTCACATTCTCCACGGTGCGGTCGGAGCCTGACGCCTGGAAGCCGAATGTGATCTTGCCGCCCGGGGCGATTCGGCCGTTCCACGAGGCCATCCGGATCACGTAGCGCGAGCCGACGCGGCTCACGATCTCGGCATTCCAGATGTTCGTAATGTTGGCATCCAGGTCGAACTCGAGCTGCCAGCCGCTGGTGGTCGTCGTGCCCGTGTTCGTAATGGTCATATCGGCCACGAAGCCCGCGCCCCAATCGTCGCGAACCGCGAGTACGACAGGCGCCTGCGCCGGCGGCTGATCGTCGTTGAGAATCGTGCCGCTGGCGGTGCCGGTGGCGATCGTCGCACCGCTGGGACTCGAGAGCGCCACGCTGAACGTCTCGTTGGCTTCGACCGCGGTATCTCCGAGCACGGAAACGGTAATCGTGCGGGTGGTTGTACCGGGTGCGAACGTGATGGTGCCGCTGGCGGCGTTGTAGTCGCTGCCGGCCGTGGCCGTGCCGTTCGCGGTGGCATAGCGGACCGTGACGGCGCTGGTCGAACTCTTCGACATCGAGACCGTGAACACGAGGTTCCGCGTGCCCGAATTTCCTTCCGCGATGCTGGCGCCTGCAATTGTTAGCGTCGGGAGTGTCGGTTGCGAGATATCGTCGTTCACGATCGTCCCGATCGCTTGCGAGGTGGCGATCGTCGCGCCGCTGGCCGAGGTGAGCCGCACTAGGAACGTCTCGTTCGGTTCGACTATCGTATCGCCCAGAATCGTGACGTCGATTGTCTGCGCGGTTTGTCCTGGCGCGAAAGTCACCGTGCCGCTCTTCGCTGTGTAGTCGCTACCGGCCGTGGCCGTGCCGTTCGCGGTGGCATAGATTACCGTAACGGGACTGCTGGCCGCGGCGCTCAGCGTGACCGTGAATCGTAAGGTTGCCGTCCCCGAGTTTCCCTCGGTCTGCGCGGCATTGTTGATCGTCACGCTCGGCGTGGGGGGCGGCGTCACCGTGTCGTCATCCAGAATCGTGCCGATTGCGCTCGTGCGGGCGAGTGTTGCGCCCGCCGGACTCGTAAGCCCGACAGTGAACGTTTCGGTCGCCTCGGCGACCAGGTCGCGCACGATCGGCACCGCCACGGTTTGCACGGTCTGTCCGGGCGTGAACGTAAGCGTACCGCTCACGGCCGTGAAGTCGCTGCCGGGGGTCGCGGTTCCTCCTGCCGTCGCATAGCGGACCGTCACGGTCTGGCTTGTTGCCTGCGAGAGCGAAACCGTGAACACGGCGGTGGTCGTGCCCGCTCCCGCGCCGAACGAAAACTGCACGGGCGCGAGTGCTGTGACCTTGTTCTGATGCACGCTGTTCCAATCGTCGGTCAGAATGCCTCCGGTATCGCTGCTGTTGGGATTCCACGACCAGTAAGTCCAGCTAATGCCCTGTAGGCCGGGGGCGAGATCCTTCGTGCCGTTGCCGTCCAGGTCGCCGTCTAGATACGCGAGCATCTTGGCGAACCACTGCTGATCGTTCGTCGTCTGGAGCTTGCTGCCAAACTCGCCCAGCAGCACCGGCGCGATCCCCTGGCGGAACAAGTAGCCCCAGTTCTTGTCCCACACCGAAGGCAAGTTGTTCGGGTAGTTCGGATCGCTGAACCACGATTGGTTATAGACCGACTGTGGATAGCTGTGCGGCGAGTAAACCAATCGTCCCGGCGTATTCAATCGGACGGGGTGCGCGCCCGCGTTGGAGAGGTTGCCGCCCCACCAGTAGTTGCCGCTGGACGCCGATTCGACGCCCTCGACCACAATCAACCAGTTGGGATTCACGGCCAAAATGGCGTTGCCTGCCCGCTCGGCAGCCAGCCGCCAATCGTTGGCGCTCCCATCGCCCCAAGTGGCCGGGCCGTGCGGCTCGTTGTGCAAGTCAGCGCCGATCACCGTGGGATTACCCGCATAGCGCGCGGCCAGCATCGTCCAATTGCTGATCCACTTGCTCTCGGGATACGCGCTCGTGAACCACATCCCGGACTCGTTCGCGCTGTTACCGGCGGCCGAGCGGTGGTGGTCGAGCAAGATGCGCAGGCCGATCTGCCCAGCATAGTCGACGATCTTGTCGATGAGTTGGATGCCGGCGAGCCCCTGGAGGTCGGGGTTTTGTGCGTAGTTGATGTTCGTCGGCTTGCTGGCGGCCTCGAACAATTGATCGGAGTACGGCAGGCGGATCGTATTGAAGCCGGTGGCCTTCATCTGATCCATCATCGATTTGTAGCCGCGCGTCCAGAGCCCGTGCGGCGCGAAGTCGGGCGTTTCGAGCCCGAACCAGTTCACGCCGGCAATGCGCACGTTCTGGCCGTTCTCATCAACGATTTGATTGCCTTGGGTGTGAAAGTACCCGCTGACAGCCGTCGTCGAGGGGTTTCCCTCGGTGACAGTCACGTCGCCGATCGTGATGGACGGCATCACGGGCGGCTGCGTGCCTTGGCCGTTAAGCACATAATTGCGTGGCGTGCCGCTGCCGCCGTTGGCCACGAAGCCGAAAGTGACCGTCTGTCCCACGCCGAGCGTACTGTTGTACGGCGCGCTTTCGATCACGTAGTGATTGCCGACCTGGCTGACGATTCGCGCGTCCCAGATGTTTGCGATTGTGCGATCGTAGTCGAACTCGATGCGCCACGGGTTGAGCGTGCCGGCCAGATCGTTCGTCACGGCGATCTGCCCCTGCAGGCCACCGCCCCACTCGTTCACGGTGCTGTAGGCCGCGGCCAGCGCGATGCGCTCCTCGAGCGATTCGAGCCCCAACCGTTCGCTTCCGATGAGATTGTTTTGTGTGCGTAGGTTGCGAATGCCTGCCAGCCACTTTGCTGATCGCGAGTCCATGAGTGCAATTCTCCCTGCATGTTGGCTCTAGTTGTTGTTCCGAGATGTGAAGGTTGGCCCCACCGCAAAGCGCGCAGCGCGAAACGGCGCGCACCTTGCGATGGAAACTTGCCGCGCGAGAACCGCGCAACCGTCTGGCGATGTGTTCCGAGTGCCTCCCCGCGAATGGCTCTGCCCCGAGCCCGGGGTACAAGATAATTGGCGTCGAGAGCGAATCCCAGAATTATTTTGGAATTCTTTAGGGCTACTTTTTCCCGGCTTGCCGAGCCACGCGCGGAATCGCCTCCCAAGGCTGCGCGTTGAATCCCTTTAACTGTAGCTCGATGCCCACAGGATTCTCGCCCAGCAGTCGCGCCAGAAACACGCATGCCGCCAGGTAGGAGCCGGCTAGGGTCGGATGGCTGCCATCGCGATCATACAGTTCCGGCTCGTCGTGCTTTGCCAGATACGCCTGCCATACACGCCCCACGGGAACCACGATCGCGCCGACTTCCTGTCCGATCGACTCGTATGCCGCGGTGATTGCTTGCTGCGCATTGGGCGTGTTCTCGCGCGCCCAGGTCATGTACAAGACTGGCTTCGCGCCATGCTGCTTGATCAACTCTGCGAAGAGCCGGACGTTGTCGGCCATCCGCGCAGCGTTCTTTACGGGCAGCGTGCTTTGCTCTTGCAGCACGACGTAGTCGTACGCGCCGGTTTCGATCGCTGCGATGGCACGGTCGCCGTTCCAGTGTCGCCGCAGTGAAGCGCCGCCGGCGCTGATCAGCTCATGGTCGACTTGAATGCCGCGCGCCGCGGCCAGATCGGCCAGTAGCTTCGGCAGGTTGTTTCGCTGCGTGAAACTGTTGCCGATGAAGAGCAGCTTAAGCGACTTGGGCTTCCGTTGCTTCGCCACGAGACTACTCCGCTCGTTCAAACGTCCCTAGTTCGTTGATGTTCCAGTATTCAACCACCACGCGGCTGGCCTTGCCTGCGGGTCCGATTGTGAAGCTGGCGCCCGAGAGGCCGCTGGCCATTTCGCCCGTCGGCTGATAGATGAACTGGTCGCGATCCCAATGCGTGAGCGGAAACTCCAGCGGCTTGGGTCCGGCCCGCATTACCAGTTTGCCGTTGGTCTCCGCAATCTCGATCTGGCCGAAGAACTCGTTCGCGAACTTGCCCGTGTAGGCCGAGAGTGCCAGCGGCGGGTTGGGTTGCGCGGGCGGATGGCTGTAGTCCGTCAGCTTCGCGCGTTCGGCTTGTTCCTGCTCGGCGATCTTTTGGCTGGCGAAGGCCATCCAGTCGCGCTCTGGCTTGCCGTCGAGTACCACGTCGAAGAACGTCTCGGTGATCGCCTCGGGAATTCCCGATGGGGCGGCGTTCGAGAACACCGCGATCGCCAGCTCCTCGCTCGGCAGAATCGCCGCTTCCGAGCGCACGCCCAGCGCGAACTCGCCGGAGTGCTTGTAGAACACCCGGCCGCCGCGTTCCGCGCTGACGAGCCAGCCCAGGCCATAGGAGCTCAGGCGGCCATCAACCGAATTGAGGTTGAACACGAATTGCGGCTGGTGGGTTTCGGCGAGTGCTTCGGCTGCAACGAGCTGCTTCCCCTCGAACTGTCCGGCGCCAACCTGCAGCCGCAACCACTGGGCAATATCGTTCAGCGTCGTGCTCGCGCCGCCGGCCGGCGCCTGCGCGTCCGGCTGCCGGGTATTCTTGGCGGTCCACTCGCCATCCACACGCACGTGTAGCAGGGCGCGATTCGCTGCCTTCTCGTAATCGGCAAAGCGGTAGCTGGAGTTTTTCATCCCCAGTGGGACAAACAGTTTCTCGGTCGCCAACTCTTCCCACGGTTTACCGAAGGCGAGCGCCGCCGCGTAACACGCCTCGCTGTAGCCCGTGTTCGTGTAGGCATACCCTGCACGAAAGCTGCTATCCGGTGGTTGGTAACGCAGCTGATGGAGTACGTGCGCGCGGTCGTAGCCCAGGTCCTCCAGGAAATCACCCGCGTGATCAGGGAGTCCGCTACGGTGGCAGAGAAAATCTCGCAACCGCAGTTCGCGCGTCACATACGGCGTGTACATCATGAAGGCGGGATCGTGGTCCGATACACGATCGTCCCAGGTGATCTTCCCCTCGCCGACAAGCAGTGCCATCACGGTTGAGCTGAGTGGCTTGGAAACGGATGCGATTTGAAACACGGTGTCGGCATCGATCGGCTCCGGCTGGCCCACCTCGCGAACGCCAGAGCCTTGCTTGAAGACCACCTGGTCCTTGTGCACGATGACGATCGCAATACCTGGCGCGCCGTCTTCGGCGATGGTCTTCTTTGCCAGTTGCTCGATATGCGCGACTGCGGCCTGCACACTCTTGGGCGTGGCAGCTGGCGCCTGTTCAGCGTTCACGATCGAGGCGAGACCCATCGTCGCGAACACGATCAGACCAGGCAAACCCGCACGGACGCTTGTCCAGAAGTTCATATCACTCAACCTGCCGACCTACGAGAATATGGGGCGAACGTTCCGAGAGAATACGAGAAAGCTTACTGCGCGAAACTCGTTTCCAAAGTCATTTCCCGACTCCCCCTCCCTCAATTCCCGCGGTAATCTCGGTGCGAATCTCTTGGCTGGGTCAGCCGCACCCCGTGCTTGCCGCACGCCGGCGCTGTACACTATCAAGCAAATCATCCACTCTACTTAGCCTCTTGGGTCATCCGCCATGCTTCGCACTGCCACGCTCGCGCTGCTCCTGGTTGCCGGTTCGCTCATCTCGCTTGCGCAGGCCGATTTCCAGGCCGGGGTCGGCAAAGAAATCATCACGCCCGATCCGCTGCTGCCCGTTTCCGGTGGCGTCGGTCCTGGCCGGCCGTCGAAGGCCAAGCAAGGCGAGCTGACTGCCCGCGCCCTCGTCTTGCAGCAAGGAGAAACCAAGGTGGCGATCGTGCAGCTCGATCTGCTCGGTTTCCCCTCCGTGCTCTGCGATCGCGTGCGGAAGCAAGTTCCCCGTATTCCGGCCGAGAACATCCTGATCGGTTCAACGCACACGCACAGCGCGCCGGATTGCTATGGGTTTCCTGGCCCCAATGGCCGCCCGTCCGGCGACCTCAAGTACATGGACTTTGTTTGCAACCAGGCGGCCAAGGCCGTGAACGCCGCGCTCGACGCCATGCAGCCCGCCCAGCTCAAGGCCGCCACGGGCGAAGCCAAGGGCAAGATCGCTTACAACTACTACGCTCCCGAGCTGTACGATCCGCGGATGAGCGTGATTCAGGCGCTTACGCCCGAAGGCAAGAATATTTGCACGCTGGTGAACTATGCCGTGCATCCGGAAGTGCTGGGGAACGGCGTCGGCCTGGTGAGCCCCGACCTGGTAGGACCATTGTGCGACCAGCTCGAAACCGACCTGGGCGGCATGGGCATGTTCATGAACGGCGCGCAAGGCGGCATGATCACGGCCGACAACCGCCGGCTAGACGAGCCTTCCGATCCGCTCAAGGCTCGCTGGCATGATTCACGCACTTGGGAAGAGTGCGTGCGGATCGGACATCTGATGGCGACCGAAGCCCAGCGGATTGTGAAGGACGCGGCGCCGCAAGTTGATCCGCCGCTGGCCTGCTACGCGCGCGACGTGAAGTTTCCGGTCGAATCGAAGCTGATGTGGATGATCCTGGTCGGCTCGCCGCTCAAGTATCCGCACAACGACGACAAGTCGATCACCACCCGGCTGAATCTGGTGAACATCGGCAATTCGCAGATTCTCACGATTCCGGGCGAAGCCTTGCCGAACATCGGCTACTACTTGAAGCGGCACATGAAGGGCGAGAACAATCTGCTGTTCGGGCTGACGAACGACGCCTTCGGTTACATCCTGACGAAGGAAGACTTCGGCAGCTTCCCGCGTTACGAGTACATTTCGGAAACGTCGCTGGGCGAGATGACCGGCGAGATCCTGATCAAGAATTCGCTGGAGCTGGTCAAGGAGTCCCCTGCCCCGGCCGGCAGCGCGGGGAAGTAGCGAATCGCTTAGCCGTTAAGCCCGGAGACAACTCCGACGGCGCTCGTTTAACGCATCACATGCGATGAGAGTCGCTTTCCGGTCGCTTCCCAAAGCTTTCCTCGATCGCTCCGGTCAGGCCATCCAACTGGCTCTGGCAGTTCCCTGCGAACGACGACCCGTGCATCACGGCCAGCGTTTGCGGCTGCAGCGCCGCGAGTTGCCCGAGCACGCTCTTCGTCGCGTGCGTGTAGGGCATGTAACCGGCGAGCGGTCCGGCCTGCATTTGCTGCATCGCGCGCCGCGTTGGGTCAACCAGGTCGTCTGAGACCAGCGGCTCGACATTGCCAAAGTGATGAAACAGGTCCGAGCAGAACAGCGTGCCTTCCGTCTCTTCGAACAGCACGCCGGCGTCCCAACCGTGTGGAATGTGCGGCGAGGGATAGAACCGGTACTGGTACTTACCGGTCGAAAGCACGTCGTCCGGCGTCATCCCGCGCGCCGGCCGGATGGAGAAGTCGTCCACCGTCACCAGCTTGCCGACCAGCGTGCACACGGGTTCGGCCTGCGGAGCAACTTGCAGCCAGTCGTTGAGCGCTCCGCATTCGTCCGACTCGAAGTGGCTCCAGGCGATGTGCCGGAGGCTGGCCGGGTCAATCAGTTCGGCCACGGCCTGATGCACCAGCGGGAACATGCCCTTCAGGCCGGTATGAAACAACAGCGGCTCGTCGTCCCGCACCAAAAAGTGATTGAATTGCATGTCGATCTCCGGCACGAAGACCGACAGTTGAAACACGTCGGGCGCGATCTCATGGATTCGGTACACGGTGCATCGTTCTCCGCTGGCGATTTTTTACCGACAGATGCCCGCAGCCGCCGTGACACCGATGAAATCGTACATTTGCGAATTGACACTGGGAGTGAATTCGCCTGACGACTCCACGCCGGGTACTTTCCACCATTGACCTTCGAACATCAGCCGGGCAAAGGCCCAGCCACCGTCGCAGGTGCCTGCCAGTGGGCAGATCCATTCGCCGCCAACCTGGAACTCGCCGACCCACATTGCCTGACTGTTGCTGCCAGAGCCACTGAACTGCGAGAAGTCGTTGAGATCCAAATCGCCGACGCCAACGGGAATCACCTCGCCGACGGTTCCGTCGGCATTGACGCGATTTCCACCCCACAGCACCGAATTGCGAAAGTTCGAAACGAGCGCAATCCGCGAAGTGCCCAGCGGACGTCGCAGTCCGAGGTTGGTGGTCAGGCCCGTTCCATTGAAGTCGCGGTTGAGCGTCCGTTGAATGAACGAGGCATCGTCGCCGCCGCCACCGGCCAGATCGAAGATTGCAATCTGGCTGGACAGCGTTCGTTTCAGGCGGCCGTTACGGGCTCCGAGCGACAGCCAAAACTCGCTGCGATAGATGGTGAACCTGCGAGTCAGTTCCAGATCGACTGCGTACAGATTCAGGTTGTCGCCCAGATTGACGGCAGCCACGATGTCATCGTCGTTGACGGTGTTCATGAATGTCTGTTCGGCATCGTAGCTCCAGTACGCTCCGCGCACGCCCCAGCCGTTCATCATCACGTACTCGGCCCACACTCGCGGCGCGGCCTGGTAGCCAAAGTTGTTCGGCAGCGAGAAGCTGTCGTCCGTTTCCTGGTAGTCTGGTTTGAGGTACGTCGCTTCAATTCCAACGGCCCAGCCGAATGGCCGGCCGCACAGGTTGCAGCCCGCGCCGTCACATTCGCCGCATCCCTCCTCACACGTAGTGCAACTGTTTTCGTCGAACGACGTGAAATTCCCCTTCGTGTCGAGCAGCGATTTTGGCTCGCCTGTCGGATTGTCCCACTCCTGGGCCAGATCTTGCCGGATCTTTTCATCCGAGGGTGTTTCGCCGGGCAAGGGCTGTCGTGGAATCGGCGGGTCGCTTTGAATGTCCGCTTCATAGCTCGCCGGTTCCGCGAACTGCGAGCCCTGAATGATCTTGACGTTCGGATTTCTGGCCGCCGCGGGCGTGGAGTACCAGCTTGCCAGCGCAAGCGCGCAGAGTGTTCCAAATACGATTCGACCGCGCATCGCCTGTACCCCCCGATAAGGAATGCCGCGTAGCTATTTCACCAGGCGAGCGAACTGCGCGCCTTGTCTTCGCAGGTTTGGCCGGCGCACGAGCGCTTCAATCGCGCGAGACTTTGCCGACCTTGAGGGGTCATCGGGTTGCGTAAGCTTTGCGCTTAAGCGGAAGGCTGTCGCTTCTGTCGATTTTATTGCCGCTAGCGTACATTCGCTGGCACACTGGCGCTGGGTTTCAGCGGGCGGAGCGTCGCCAGCACCGCTTCCAGCCACTGGCGTCGCGCCGGCGATTGTTCCTGGCTCAGCGCGAATTGGATCGCCGGTTCGGCAAATCGGCCGAGCGTCTTTAGTTCGCTCTGCACGAGCTCTGAGTTCGCGTCAGCGCTCGTCACGATCTCGACCAGCCGGCGGCAATCCTCCGGCGTCAGCGTTTCCAGCCGCCCCACCAGGATTCGCACGCTCTCATCGGGCGCGGGGTCAATCGTGAGCGGCAGTAGTTCGTTCGTTTGCTTTTCCGGCACAAGATACAGCAGCCGCGTGCCGTCCTCGGCAAACCAACTCGCATGCCAGGTATTCACCATCGCGAGCGCCTCTTTCTGATACAGCCCCGCCTGCGTCAGTTCGTTGACCATCGCCTCGGCCAGTTCCTCGACCGTCGATGCGTTCGTTGGAAGCGTCAGTTCGAGCGATGCATTGGCACCGGCGGCCGCATGCTGCGCGAAACGCACCTGGCCTTTCTCGATGCGCACCAACAGCATCGTGCCGGAAGCTTCCGTACCGGAGTTCGTTACCTCGAATCGATCGCCGCCGAGTGCTTCGAGTTTCATGGGCAGATCGAAGTTTCCCAGCCCGCGTTAGAATAGGAATTTCTCAAAGTGGCTGTTGCCGTTCGAGAAAGTCCTTTCAACGATGGCGGAGTCGGTCTCGCGCGCTTCGCCATAGTGATGTCCCTTGGCGACTTCCGGTAGCCGCGCCAGTCGCACTCCTTTCGGCGTACGGACGCGCAGCTTGGCGAACTCCTCGGGCGGTGTGAGTCGCACCTGTCCCCAGTCCAGAAACTTTCTGCCACGATCGGTTTTAAAATCTTCTTCGCCCAGCGGGGTGGTCGTATCAGGATACCAGTCGGTCAGCCCGCCCTGCGGAAAGTCGACGCGAACATTCACCGTGCGCGGCACGTCGGTATAGAAGTAGGTGACCGGAGTCTCCATCCGCTGCTGGGCCAGAATGTCGCGCTTGAGAAACACGCCAATCGTCCCGGCCTTCACGACGAACGCTGGCAAGGCGTCGAATCCCAACGGGCGAAATTCCAGGTTCACACCGTCCGAGCCCGAGAAGTTCGTGAACGTGCCCCATTCGTGGACGATCAGTTTGCCGGGTGGCTGCGAGTCCGTCCTGACGTCTCGCCCGCCGACCAGCGCCGGCACGAAGCTGACAGCAATCGCCAGACACACCACGACAATGCTGCCAGCACACAGAGTTTGGGTCCGTTGGCTCATGGATCGTGGCTCCTTCAGCAAAGAAAACCCGGGGGGTGGGGCTAGGAGACGCCACCTGATTGGTAGAGCCATCCGGGTCGGTTACTATCGAGATAGTGCGAAAAATGCCGGGTAACTTCTCCTGGCAGGGCCTATTAACCCGCGCGGTCCGCTCGTCTTACTGGGTAGGACGAAGTGGATCCGCTCGAAAGTGCGAGCGCGGCGGAGCAAGAACGAATGACCGCGGACAGCGACTTGGTGCGCCTGGTGCAGGGCGGCCAAACGAGCGCCTATGAAGAACTCGTGCGCCGCTGGTCCGCGCGCATCCTGGCTGTCTGCCATGCCCGGGTCCGGTCTGCCCACACCGCCGAAGAAATGGCCCAGGAGGCGATGTTGCGGGGCTTGCGTGCCATCGGCAGCTTGAACGATCCCGCCAAGTTCGGCCCCTGGCTGTGCGGAATCGCCGTAAGGGTTTGTCTCGACTGGCTGAAATGTGGGCAAGCCCGGCAGGTGTCGCTCGAAGCGATGACCGACGACCATGCCGAGAACTGGCTGGCACACTCAGGCGATGCGCCCGACCAGGTAGCCGCCAAGAACGACGACGAGCGCCGATTGCTGGCCGAGGTGGCCGGCCTGCCGGAGTCCTATCGCGAAGTCATCCTGATGTATTACTACGAAGACGTCACCTACGCCGACGTGGCCCAGGTGCTGGGCGTGTCGGCCGCGACCGTTAACGCACGACTTACCAAGGCTCGAGCCATGCTCCGCGAGCGGCTCAGCGGATTGCAGAGGTAACCGGAATGATGAACTGCGAAGAGTATCTGCTTCAATTGAATGCCCGTCACGATGGTGAATTGGCGGCGGACCAATGCGCTGAGCTTGAGACGCACCTGGTCGAATGCTCGCATTGCCGTGCCGCCGCGGAAGGTTTCGATTCGATCGACGCCGAATTGCGGGTGGCATTCGCGCCACGCCGGGCCGCCGCCGCGGCCTTGACCGACCGCGTGCTGGCGGAAGTCCGGGCGCTTGCCGACAACTCGCCCACGCCGGCTCCTGCGGCGCCACGCACGCGGCTCTTTGGCGAACTGTCGCTGGCTGATTGGGGACGTACGCTGCTCGCCTCGGCGGCCGGCTTCCTGCTCGCGGTCGCCCTCTTCCGCTCTTCGCCCGCGCCGCAGGTAAATCCAGGCCACGTGCTAACCGCGGCTACCAGCGCACAGCCGGCCGGGCACGTGGTACTTGCTTCCGGGCCCGTGCAGATGCGGGCCGTGAATCAGATTCCGGTGTTCAATTGTCCCAGCGGATCGGCCATTAAGCCGGCCTCGGTTGTGCGGACCGGCGACAATGCGCGCTGTGAACTCTCGCTTGCAGGAGGCAACAAGGTCCGCCTTGATCGCAACACCGAGATAACGCTTCACCAGCCCGATCGAGTGGAAGTGAACAGCGGCCGGCTGTGGGCTGCAAGTAAAGCAGCCGCACCCATCGAGATCGTCAGCTATGGCTGCAGTATCAAGTCGGACTCAGGGTCAGAGTTGGCCGTTGAGCGGCAACCGAAATCGATGCGTGTGGTAGTTGTCGACGGCGCCGTGAATCTGTCCACGGCCAAGGAATCGAAGCAACTCGCCGGCGGCCAGCAGGTGGACGTTGCCGAGGACCAGATCGTGGCGTCATCCTCGGAGAACGATCCACTGTTGGAAACGGCCTGGATCAACGGGATGCTCGCCGGCCGCTCGTCTGGCAGGCAGGAGTTCGGCCAACGTGTGCAAGGATTGCTGGCCCAGGTGGGTTCGGCCAAGCTCTCGCTGCTATACGAAGATGAGCTGCGCCGCTTGGGCGATGGGGGCGTGCCTCCGCTCGTGGCCTATCTGAAGTCCACGCAGGACAAGCCGGCCGAAGGTCAGCGAATTATTGCCGCGCGGATTGTGGCCGATGTTGCCCAGCCACGCCGCATCGGCGATCTCGTCGTGCTCCTTCAGGATCAAAGCCCCGAAGTGCGCTATCACGCCGCCCGCGGTTTGGAGCGTCTCACCGGGCGCGATCAGGGCCTTACTACCGACGCTTGGAAAGCCGAATCAACCGCCGAAGAGCGCGAGGCCGCTTATCAAAAATGGAAAGAGTGGTGGACGGCCAATAGCGACAGGTACGCTGCTCACTCACACGCGAATGTCCTCGCGTTGGCCGTTTAGAGCTTCTAGTACTCACACCGCTCGCTGTGCACCGTGTAGCGCTTGTGGGCTTTGATCGGGTCGCTCGCCGTGTGGCAATGCTGGCAATACTTAGTGACCGGGAGCTCGCGGTGCTTGGCACTCGTGCTCTTGTGCACGTCGTGACACGTCAGGCAGGTCATCTGTTCGTTGCCGAACAGCACCACCTCGCGCAGGTTATCCATTACATGCGCGTCGGCCGGGTTGAGCTTCTTGGTTTCGTCGGTCGCGTCGAGTACGCTCCAGTCGACTTCGAAGTCGCGGAACAGGTTGTCCCCCGCTACGAAGTTCGCCGGATACGGCAGCCCCGTCGTTTTCGACTTGCCGAAGCGAATGTGGCAGCTTCCGCAGATCGAGCTGACTGCCGCCGGCGAATCTTTCCGCTCGCGCGCGAGCGGCATTAGCGTCGTATCGGTCGCATGGTCGACGGGCGAATCGCCGTGACAGGCATAGCAATCGAGCGACACCGTAGCAAAGGCCTGCGTCTCGGGATCAACGGCCGTGGTATGACAGCCGGCGCACTGTTTGGCGAACTTCTCGCTGTCCCACTTGGCGTCGTCCGCGTCGACCAGCTTGGCCCGCGTCCCGCGCGCGAACTCCGCCTTCACGCCGGCGATGTCCGCATGGCCGTAAGCTTCGGCCCGCTTCAAGAATCGCTGCGCCCGCGTGTCGCCCATCAAGAGCTGCACTTCAGCGGCAAAGTCTTTCGTCTTCGCGTCGTCGAGCAGCGCCGCCATCGCGGGCTCCATTGGCTCGGCGTCGCGGATCGTGCGGTTGTGCTTGTTCGTGTCCCAGGTGGTGCCGACCTGATGCCGATGGCAGAACAGGCACTCGCCCCCCTCGGTATACAGCGGCACCGGCTGTCCCACGTGATCCGCGCCCCAGGCCGCCGGATCGAGCGGCTGCCGCGCGGTCTCTTCCGCGGCCTGACTTCGCTTGCTGCTGAAGTACCCCACCACGGCCAGCAGCAGCACGAACGCCACGAGTGCGAGCAACACACTCGGCAGCACTTCCAAAATCAACTGCAGCCAGCGTTTCATCACCGCCCTCCGAATCTGCGTTCGGACCCCGTGAGCTCGGCATCTGTCATGCGACATCACGCCGCACAGGAATTATAGGCCTGTGATTCGCGCCGCTGTAGATACGCGAAATTTGCCTGAGGTTGCAGGCCCCGGCTACAGAATAGCAAAAGCGCGGCGCGGGATACCGTGTTGTCGGTCCCCGCGCCACGCTCCACTTTCATGACTCCCTGCGTTTGCCACCCGCTCTCTCTTTTCGAGAGTCTCGAGTCATAGCTCACGCCGTCATGGCGCCCGCCGTGCACTTCGGGCGGGTGTGATGCCTTTCAGCTTCGCACCCACCAGGCTCCCAGCCCCCGGCCTTTCGGCCAGCTTCGTGCCGCTCAGCATCCACGACATGCACGGATACTGCTCTCCACGCGACGAGTCGCGCAGACGCTGCGACGGGCAACGTTATTTCTCACCGCATCCTAGTTCCTGCCAGCGGCAGTCAAGCGGTCGGCCCACGTTTTGCGCGAGCTCGGCCGCTCACCAGGATTCAGGCAGCTCCTCCCTAGGATTTCTGCTCCGTATCGTCCCGAACCCAGCCATAGGCCGTGTTCTGTCGCGAGGCCCCGATCTCGTTGTAGGCCGTCTTCAAGGCCGACAGTTTGTCCTTCGGAATGTTCTTCCGCTCCTCGGCCGCGTCGATCTCATACAGCTTCGCCGCGTTCAGGCCGAAGATCTGGGCCTTGTCCTCGTCGGTCACCTTGGCATAGCCGAACTTCTCGCACAGCTCGTCCGAGATCTGGAACCGCTTGAACGCGTCGATCGCCCACTGCGGCGAACCCCACCACAGACAGTCGGTGCCCCAGATCGTGTGGTCGGCCCCGTAGTACTTGATGTTCTTGCCGATCAGGTGCTGGCACATTTCCGGGTTATAGATCGCCAGCGTGCCGAAGCTCGAGCCGATCTCCGGATACACGTTGTTGATCTGCGGATTGCGCTGCTTGATCTTCATCAGCACGTCGTGCCAGGCGAAATCGCCGGTGGCCGGATCATACGAGTCCTGGAATTCCGGCTCGCCGAACGGCGCGTGCTGCAGCGCCGAGTGATAGATCACGAACGTCAGGTCGGGATGATCGAGCGCGGCCTTCTCGACGTCCTTCGGATTGGCCAGGTGTCCCAGCGTACGGCTTTGGGCCGAAAAGCCCTTGTGCACGCTGAACCGCTTCAGGCCTAGCTGTTTGCTCTTCTCGTAGAACGGATAGGTGAGCTTCTCATCGTCCAACTGGAAGCCGTTGCCGCTGCGGCCCGGATCGGTGTGGCAGTACCACTTCCAACTGTCGATGCCGTACTGCTGCACTTCGCGCTCGATCTGGTCGAACAGCGCCTTCTGGTCCTGGCTGTTCGTTTTCATGTCCCAGTAGTGGTTCGGCGCACAATTGCCCTGGGCGAGGGCCCGCACGCTGCCGGCCATCTCGTTGATGTCCTTTTTACGGGCGCTCATGAGCCAGCTCGGCAGCACGCCGCCGCCGCGCTTGGGACCTTCCAGCGGATTGCCCATCCGGTCGAACTGCATTTCCTTGCCGGGGACGCCCGAGATCACGAGCATCGAGGTTTCGCTGTCAAAGAACATTTCCTTGACGAAGTTCGGATACGAGTACGACTCCGGCGAGTTGTCCAGCTTGAAGCCCATGTTCTTCACGAATTCCATGTTGCGGAATCCGATCGGCACGCCATTGGTGAAGTGGGCCTGGACGTCGATGATGAAGAACTTTCCCTTGGGGTACTTGTCTTCGTAGGCGCCCGGCTCCAGGGTGTCATCTTCGTCCACCGCCCAGGCCTTCTTGCCCCAGACCATGTTGCTGGCCATGAAGCAGGTGGCGATGCCCATGCTTGTAGCCATGAAGTCGCGGCGTTCCATGCCCAGCTTCTTGGCCTTCTCTTCGCTCATCCGCGTGATCAGGTCTTCGATCTGACGTTGCTTGGTCGTTTGCGGGCGAGGGATGAACTCCTCGTTGGAGACCACCTGCGTGGGCACCGCCGAGAGGACGCCCTTCTTCTTGTCACGCACCCATTTGGGAATCCACATAGCTGGTTCACTCCTCGCTCGAAATGATGATGGCCGCTCTTGCGTTGGCCGGGAGATGTAGGTTGAGGGGCGGAAGATTTGAGGCTCAAGACGTGAGGTTCAAAATCGACCGCCCAAATCGTTGGCTGTTCTTAATACCCTGTTTTCCTGCCGCTTGTTTTCCGCTGTCGCGCCGCGAGCCACTGGTCTCAAGCCTCAATAGCCTAGCAAGTGAGTGATCACTCACCAACTATTTGGAGACAACCGCGACATGTAATTCTGACCTGAAGACCCCTGACTTTTTCCGACCCGTGCCCTGCAGCCTCAGGTCGCAAGCCTTCCAAACGATACGGCAATCGGTCGCTGAACGCGAGAAAAAACGCCCGCCTCCTCGCGCTGCCGTGGGGGTCAACCGCGCGGGGGCCAATCAGAATGGTTGCCGGCCTGCCTGCCGGCGGCCAGCCCTGGCATTATAAACACGCCCGAAACCGCCCGGCAACGAGTTTTCGGCCACCGAGCCGAGCCCGCCAGTCTGAGTAGGGTTAAGGTCTGGGGTTCTAGCGTTAGAATACAACAACGAGGACCATCCCAACCATCAGATTTCATCCATTCGTGCATGGCCAAGCCACTCCCGAACCATCGGCAGTACCTCCAGTCGCTCGCTGCCCTTGGCCCCGCCGGTCGGTTGCAGAGGGTCTTGGAACTTTCGGAAGCGAAACGGCAAGCCTATTGGCGTCACCTCGCGGCGAGCCATCCTGATCGGAGCCTGATTGAATTGCGTCCGCTATTCACGGCGGATCTGCTTAACGGCGCTTATGCTAGATGGGGCGACGAAGAGCCAACGTAATCAGCACTGATCGCAGATCCACTCGTCTGCGACGGCACGCAACTCACCCATGCCTGCAACTTACCCCGGTCCCGGATTCGCTCACTCCTCGTCCAACCAGAACACCTGTTCCGTCGGCTTGCGAAACACTTTTGCGATCCGCAGCGCGAGCGCGAGTGACGGTGTGTAGGCTCCGCCTTCCAGGGCGACGATCGTCTGCCGCGTGACGCCGACCAGATCTGCTAGCTGCTGTTGCGTCATCCCGGAACGCGCCGCGCGCAGTTCAGACACGCAGTTTTCCAGTGAGGGCTCTTTTTTACGCGGCATAGGGCCTCCGATATAGGACGATCGCCGCCAGACCTCGAACCCCGAAACAGGTGGCAAACTGAGCCCAGATCAGCCAGTTGAGCAACACGGTGGATACGGCATGCGATTCGGTTTGGCTGCCCCACACGGTGGCCGCGACCAATCCGACCAATAGCAGCATCCAAGAGGCGCCGACCGCGATGTCTCGGGCCTTGCGATCGATATCGCGATCGCGTTCGTCGACTATTACCCGTGGGCCGCGTTGCCGCAGAAAGAGCGCACTTAGCGGAATGAGTGCGAGCAAAGCGAAGAAGCCCGTGGCCCCCGCCCCCAGCCAAGGAGTGACTGCCAAAACGACCACTACGGCGAACGCCGAGACGCCCAGATTCGTCCAGGCGACTTTTTCCATCGCATTCATCGAGCACCTCCGCACGTTAGACAGAAGGTCCTTTTCCTTGCCACAACAGATGTATGATAAACTAGACACATTCGATGTCAAGTCTATTTGACACGTTCGGGCACGAGAGGTCGTTGCGTGCGGACAAACTCCGGCGAGAGGTGCTTGTTGGCTACCGTCGACGGGCACCGGGTACGCGGTGTACGCTCTTGGCCGTGCGAGCTAAACTTCAGCAGTTATTGACGCGTACGAATACGATCATCCGTTCGCCTTCCTTACCCCGATCATTCCAGCCACGCTCAGGTCCACGGCCTGCCGTCCATGCTGACCCCCATCACCTCCGCCGCCACCGACTCCTTCGCTCCCTGGCTTGCCGCCATGGGTGGATCGCTGGTCGTCACCTGTTATCAGGCCGATAAGATCGCGCTCATCGGCTCGAGCGATGGCCGCGAGACGACCGTGCATCTGCGCGAGTTTACACGGCCGATGGGGTTGGCCGTGAGCGGTGGGCGGCTGGCCGTGGGGCTGCTCGAAGAAGTGGTGCTGCTGCAAAACGCGCCGCAGCTCGCCGCCGGCGCCTTTCCCAACGAGCCCACGCAATACGACGCCCTCTATCTGCCGCGCGCGAGCTATCGCACCGGTGAAATCGCCGTGCATGGGCTGGCCTTCGGCAAGGCGGGCCTCTGGGTGGCGAACACCCGGTTCAGTTGTCTGGCTTCGCTCTCGGATGAGTTTCATTTTGTGCCCCAGTGGCAGCCACCTTTCATCACGGATCTCGCGCCCGAAGATCGCTGTCATCTGAACGGCATGGCGCTGGTCGACGGCGAACCGCGCTTCGTCACCTGCCTGGGCACGACCAATGTGGCCGGCACGTGGCGGCAAGACCGCGTCACCGGTGGCGTGATCCTTAGCGTGCCCGAGGGGCGAATCGTAGCCCGCGGGCTGGCGATGCCGCACTCGCCGCGCTGGCACGAAGGCCGCCTGTGGGTGCTCAACTCGGGGCACGGCGAACTGGCGCTCGTTGAACCGGACGGATCACTCACGTCGATCTGCACGCTGCCCGGCTACTTGCGCGGGCTGTGTTTCCTGGGGCATTACGCGGTGGTCGGCATGTGCCAGATTCGTTCAGCGCACACGTTTGCCGGCCTGCCGATCAGCAAGAAATACGACGAGCTCTATTGCGGGCTGGCGGTGATCGACCTGCGTTCGAAGCAGCCCGTGGCGATGTTTCGCTTCACCGAGGGCTGCACGGAGATTTTTGAAGTCGATTTTCTACCTGGCGTGCGTCGCGGGGCGATGCTCAACAACGAGCATGAGGCGGTTAAGGTGAGCTACACCGCGCCGGGTCGATTCTGGTGGAACCGCTGAGCGAGCGAGCGTCGCCACTTGGTTCGCGGCTCTTAAGACAGGAGCAATTCGTCGAGCAACGAATTGTCCTCGTCGCTGGCTTCGGCATCAGCCGCGTGAGCCAGCGGTTCGACTTCATCATCAAGGGCCACCGCCAAGGCGACGGCATTGAGCTCGCGCGCCGCAGGTGCGGCTCGCGGTTCTGAAGCGATGTTCGCCGCGGGGGCAGCTTCACTGCTGCGCTGTGCGAGAGTTTAATTGCCAACTGGATTGGCGGCAGCCACGTAGTGGCGAAATGTCGGAAAGGCGTTGTGACTCCAGATAACGGCCTAGAACCCGCGCCTTGCCGCCTGTCGGCAAGCCGAGTAGCATCGCAAGTATTGATCCTCTCACCGCCTTACAACCTGCCAGGCCGCCCGATGTCCGACTCGTCGCCGACTCTCGAGTCCTCCGATGCTGACGACGACGCGCACGAATACCAGTCGCTCGAGCCGTTGGCCATCGTCTCGGCGCTGTTGGGGTTGGCCTCGCCGGTGGCGATCTTTCAACCCTTGCTGGCAGTCGTGCCGATCCTGGGGCTGCTCACCGCGGCGGTCGCCTTGGCAAAGATCGGCGCCGATCGCGCTCGCGGTGGCCGCGCCGTGGCCATCGCCGGAGTGGTGCTTTCGACGTTCTTTCTCGCGGTGCCTTTGGCCCGCTATGCCTCGGCGCAGCTCATGTTGCGCAGGCAAGCCATCCCCGTGGCGACGGAGTTTCTCGAGCGGCTGCAGCAACAGCGTCCCGAGGAGGCCATGCTGCTACAGATGGCGCCGGACTATCGGCCCCCCATCGACGATGGCCTGTGGAGCTACTATCGCAACGACGAGCAGGCTCGCACGCAGCTCGAGGCCTTCGTCAAGCAGCCGTTCGTGCGCATGCTGTTGGCGCTGGGGCCGGACGCCAAGGTGAAGTTGCTCAAAGTAAACGGCGTCGCCGCGGGCAATCAACTGGCGCTGGCCGATCTGCATTACACGGTGACCTTCACTGACCAAGACGGTCAGCGCAAAACGCTGGTGGTGGGCATCCTGCTGGAGCGACGCGCCCAGCCGATGAACGCGGAGCTCAATCCCTGGCGGATCCGCGAGTTCACAACCGACTTTGCCGATCGCCCACCCGTCTAGCGGATCACTTTTTGGCGCGGGCCGCTTCGGCCGCGATCGCCGCGCGTTCGGACGTGCTCGCGCGGCGAGCCGCCATCTGGTAGTACACGGCCGCGGCGCCCGACTTACCCTGGGCACGGGCGCGCCGCGCTTCGGCCAAGAGTCGGTCGGCTTCTTGGTCCCTGGCGATTGCCGTCGATGCCTGGCGGCGGCGAATCTCGGCGACGCTCAGCAGCGGAGCGTCGGACGTCGAATCGACAGGAGTGTTACGTCCCGCCAAACTTCCGCGCTGCCAGGTGGCGCGGCGCTCGCGAACCGAACGCAACAGCTCGGCTTCGGCAGCACGCGGATCGTGAACTTGCGCGGAAACCTGCGTTCCAACCATCGCCTGGGAACCGCCGATCGCCGTCTGCCGCCGGGGGCCGTACATCGTACGGGAATAGAATGCTTGTCGCTCAGCCGCGAGTGGCGAGGCACCGCTGTCAGGCACGATTACGGTCGTGTTCACCCCCGTCGCCTTGAAGCTAGGAAGTTGCAGCGTGACGTTCGGTGCGCTTTGAGCGCGGACAGATCCGGCGGCGAAAAGCGAGAGTACAAGCGTGCTCAGCGAAACGAGGCGCATGAAAGCTGACCTCCACGGTTTTCGCTCGGGCAAAACGGCACGAGGGGCAGCCCGCATTCTAACGTAGCGGAGCGACTGCGGCCAAACCGATTTAGGCGATCAGCTCTTTGATCACCCGGCCGTGAACGTCGGTGAGGCGGAAGTCGCGACCGGCGTAGCGATAGGTGAACTTCTCGTGATCGAAGCCCAGGAGTTGGAGCATCGTGGCGTGCAGGTCGTGGACGTGCACGCGGTTTTCGACGGCCGCGAACCCGAACTCGTCGGTGGCCCCGTGCACATATCCGCCGCGCACGCCGCCACCGGCCATCCACATCGTGTAGCCGTGATGGTTGTGATCGCGGCCGTTGATCTTGCCGGCGTTGGATCCCTTTTTGGGCAGCTCGACGGTTGGGGTGCGGCCAAACTCACC